>Ga0255346_1001119_pt1 | contig 39507 bp, 28 predicted proteins | sample wastewater_treat_FD_194410 | JGI IMG/M metagenome (GOLD analysis project Ga0255346, IMG submission 194410) | Wastewater microbial communities from Lulu Island WWTP, Vancouver, Canada - plant22 | ecosystem: Engineered > WWTP > Wastewater > Unclassified | place: Canada: Vancouver, British Columbia...
TGCTTAGAAGGATGATATCCAACAGATTATGAAGCTTTGTTCGGTCTATTCGCGGGTCTTTCAGGCTGCTGAATATGATTGTGAATGTACTTTCTTCCATAATGCACCTCGTCTTTATTTATGAGATACATATTCCTTGCCTAATTTAGATGCGTTTGCCCTGTGAGAATTGCTGACTTTTTTGACATTCAATTGCGCTTATGCTATTCTATTGTCCTAAGTCATAACTTGGAATTAAGATGCAAAAAGAACGTGTTTCCGAAAATGTATACTGGTTTCAAAGTGATATATATGCGCGGGTAACAGCTGGCGCAATCATTGGTCCTCAATGGGCAGTCTTGATTGATACATTGATGCCCGAGGAAACCCCATATATCAAACATTTCCTTGAATCCGAACTGATGATACCGGTACGATACGTTATCAATACTCATCATCACGCTGATCATTCTTGGGGAAATTGTCTTTTCCCTGATGCCACAATTATCGGTCACGACCTTTGCAGACACTACATGGTTGAACGGTCAACAAGCGCGCTTGCTGAAGCTATTGAAGGTGGCGCGGATTTTAAAGATATCTGCATCATGCCTCCAGACATTACTGTATCTAACGGGAGTTTATTCCTGCGTATTGGAAAGAAGCAAATTCAAATTTTCTCTTCACCTGGTCATTCTGATGACTCTATTTCTGTATTACTTGAAGAAGATAAAATCCTTTTTGCTGGTGATTCATTTATGCCAATCCCATTCTTCGTTGGTGGCGATTTCGATATTTTATTGTCTACACTTCAACGCTTTGGAGAGATGAGTCTTGAGAATGTTATCCAGGGACATGGCGATATTATCTTACGTGGTGAGATAGAAGAAAAAATTCAATCCAATGTGGATTACCTGAATTATGTAAAAAAAATAGTAAGACTTGCGAATAGACGTCGTTACCCCTATGATTTTTTAGCGCAGCAGGATATTGAAGATGCGGGCAAAAACAGGATTTTATTAGGTGGAATTGCAGACGCTTTACATCAACGCAATCTCGCCTGGCTCTATTACAAGACCTTTTCTGAAGATTAGATCCACTTAGATAAAAACATAATCAATACAATAAATAGTGACATTACTAAAGGCTCAAAGAAGAGCCTGCTTTTATCACCTTTTCCAATTCGCGTTATCAAAGCATTAGAAAGAAAAAGGATACAGGTCAAAATTAATCCATATTGAGATGGTGATAGAAAGAGGTAATACAAAGCGACAGCAAATTGAGTGGTTATTAAGATTGCAATGATGACCCAGTACGATTTTAGCTTCCCGTCACTTCTAAATATTATGGTTCGATAAGACACAAAAGCGGCAGACAGGATGATGGCAGGGATAAGTAAGAAAATTCTTGAAACTGAGCCACGTAACGCAATCACAAGGGACATAAACAAAGCATGCGCGAGGCTAATCAAGAGAATACTAAATATAGTATTGGAACTTAGGTCAGGATTTAGAACTTTATATTCAGAGTAGATTATCACAGAATAAGAAACAAGTCCTACAGCCATTATCGCCCACCAGGATAGACCTTTGCTTGTTTCCATTAGCATAAGCCCAAAAATAAGCACAGTAATACTTGGTAAAACGATGTTCGGAATAAGCTGACGAATAACACGATTTTTGATAGATGCAAACGAATGGGCAGTTAATATCCAATAAGAACCAAATAAACTAATGATTGCGATAAATAAGGGTAAAGTTTGTCCCAATGAAAAGAAGAATTCAATATTACTTATCCTTATTAGTTTGCTCATTGGTTTTTCAGGCAAAAAAAAGATAACCAGAAAGTTTAAGGCAAGCAGTGCCAAAACAATACTAAATCGGTTTAGAGCTGTGGTGTTTTTGTGTACTTCCATCTATGTAATTTTATCATGTAACGATATCCTGAAACTGTCGTTTTTCCTCGTTCAGTGGTATAATTTAAGGGTTGTATGCAATAATATAACAAGCGATAACTTTAACGAATTTGACCCATTTAGCTAAACTTGAAGGGTTGGTGATGAACTAAAAAGCTGAGTAAATTATTTATGCTCAGAAAATTGGAGTACAGCATTGAGTAAAAATATTGAACATTATGATGCAGGTGATATCCAGGTTTTGGAAGGTCTTGAAGCCGTCCGCCGTCGTCCTGGTATGTACGTTGGTGGTACTGATGTAAAAGCCATGCATCATTTAATCTATGAAGTTGTTGATAACTCAGTCGATGAAGCGTTGGCTGGATTTTGTGATCACATTCAGGTTACTATTCATGAAGACGAAAGTGTAACCGTCAAAGATAATGGACGTGGCATTCCTGTTGACATTCATCCAGAGAAGAAAGTCTCCGCTTTACAAGTCGTTATGACAGTTCTCCACGCCGGCGGTAAATTCGGTGGTGGAAGTTATAAAGTCAGTGGTGGCTTGCATGGAGTGGGTGTTTCGGCAGTAAACGCCCTCTCTGAATGGTGCGAAGTTACCGTACGGCGTGATCATAAAATTCACCATCAGCGTTATGAAAAAGGCATCGCTCAGGGTGATGTCAAACTTGTTGGAACTTTCAAAGAAAATCATAGCGGTACAGAAACAACATTCCGATATGATCGATCCATATTTCTTGAAGATGCCACATTTAAATTTGAAACATTGGCTAATCGTTTTCGAGAGATGGCATTTGTCACTCGTGGTGTAAGCATTCAACTGATTGATGAACGCGTTGGCAAGGAAATGACCTTTCATTTTGAAGGTGGTATTGCATCATTCGCGCGTTATGTAAATCGTAATCGCTTGCCTGTGCACCCTATCATCAAGGGGGAAAAGGAAATAGAAGGTGTAGGTATTGAATTCGCTGTCCAGTATACAGATTCTTACGCAGAATCTGCTTACGCTTTCGCGAATACCATTAACACGACGGATGGTGGCACACACTTAACCGGTTTACGCGCTGCGGTTACCCGAAGTATCAACGACTATGCCCGCAAATCCGGCTTACTCAAAGAAAATGAGCCCAATTTTAGCGGTGAAGATACGCGTGAAGGATTAACCGGAATTATTAGCATCAAACATCCAGACCCACAATTCGAAAGCCAAACAAAAGTAAAACTGATGAACCCAGAAGTACAAACTTATGTTCAGCAGGTTGTCGGCGAAAACTTTGCGATTTTTCTTGATGAAAACCCTTCAGCAGGCAAGGCGATTGTTCAAAAATGTCTCACTTCCGCTCGGGCGCGAGATGCCGCCAAGAAAGCCAGAGATCTTGTTATCCGCAAATCCGCGCTTGAAAGCATGACTTTGCCGGGCAAGTTAGCTGACTGTTCAGAACGCGATCCACAAAAAACCGAATTATTTATTGTTGAAGGTGACTCCGCGGGTGGTTCTGCCAAACAAGGCCGCGATCGACATTTTCAAGCAATTTTGCCTCTTCGTGGAAAGATTTTGAACACCGAACGCGCACGTCTGGATAAAATTCTCGGCAATCGCGAAGTGCGTGCCATGATTTCTGCCCTGGGAACCGGAATCGGCGATAGTTTCGACCTCAAAGGTCTCCGATATCACCGTGTCGTCATCATGACAGACGCGGATGTTGACGGGGCCCACATTAGAACCTTGCTCCTTACTTTTTTCTTCCGCTACATGCCCGAATTGATAGATGAAGGCCATCTTTACATTGCTCAACCACCCCTTTACAGAATCAGTTCACGTGGGAATATCAAATACGCTTATGATGAAAACCAACGTGATGAAATCGTCAAGCAATTTGGTGGACTATCTCGCGTAAACATTTCCCGTTATAAAGGTCTTGGTGAAATGAATCCTGAACAACTCTGGGAAACAACAATGAATCCAGAAAATCGCACGATGTTCCAGGTAACCATTGAAGATATGGCTGATGCTGATCAGACTTTTGGTATGTTGATGGGCGCTGAGGTTCCTCCACGACGTCGGTTTATTCAAACACACGCCAAAGAGGTGCGTAACCTGGACATCTAATGAAAGGTGTTACCTGACTTTGGATTAGTCACATGACAGATCGAAAAATTCTTCACCTTGACTTAGATGCTTTTTTCTGTTCTGTCGAAGAATTACTTGACCCCACGCTTATCGGAAAAGCTTTCGCGGTTGGAGGCAATCCACAAGGGCGCGGGGTTATTGTTTCTGCGTCATACGCCGCACGCAAATTTGGAGTTCGTTCAGCAATGCCGTCCGGTCGCGCATTAAAACTTTGTCCTAATCTTGTCTTTGTTCGCAGTAAACATAGCCTTTACTCTAATTTCTCAAACAAAGTTATGGATATTTTGCATGATATCAGCCCGCTGGTTCAGCAAATTTCCGTTGATGAAGCCTTCATTGATGTTACAGACATCCAAAAGCCGATTGAAAGCATTTGCCACGATCTACAAAACCGTGTTGACAGAGAAACCAACTTGCCTATCTCAATTGGCGCGGGTACAAGCAAAATGATTGCTAAAATTGCCAATAATATAGGCAAATCCCAGGTAAAAACTGGCAAATCACCCCGCTCTATCAATATCGTTAAAGTTGGCGATGAAGCCAATTTTTTAGCCCCATTGGATATTCAGGAGATGTGGGGAATTGGACCCAAATCGGCAGAGCGATTGCGGTCCCGAGGCTTTAAAACTATTGGTGATTTGGCTAATGCTGATATTTCTGATCTCATTGAATACTTTGGTAAAAATGCTGAATTAATGAAGAACCGCGCCTTAGGCATTGACCATTCTCCTGTTCACACCCTCCGGGAAGCAAAATCCATCAGTAACGAAATCACTTTTGACGAAGATTCTGATGATATCGACTTTTTAAAAAACATCATCATGCAATTATCAGATAAAGTCGCCTGGCGCCTTCGAAAAGAAAATCTTGCGGGCAAAGTCATATCCATCAAAATTCGCTATTCTGATTTCAGCACCTTTACCCGTCAAAAAGCGCTGGCAAATCCTACGAATGTTGGCGATGAGATTTTCGAAACATCTTACGCGCTTTTTCTTGAAAATGTAAACCATAATCGTGCGATACGTTTGATTGGTGTGGGTGTGAGCCATTTGGAAGAGCCTTTCACGCAACTGGAACTTTTCGGCGATAATATACAAAAGAAACAAGATTTGGTTCAGGCAGTCGACTCGCTTAGGGATAAGTTCGGCAAAGATGTTATCATCAGGGCAAACCAACTCAAAAAGAATAAATAATGGAGCAATCTCATGGTCATGTCATTCTTTCAAAATCAATTTTCAAAAAAGAACCTAAAGAAGCCCTCATTGCCTCTAACAAGTCTCGATGATTATTTAGACCTCGCGGCTACGATCCCTGGCTGGGTTAACAGAGATGAATTAAGCTACAAAGCTAAAATAGCCAATAAATTACCCTCTAACGCGGTCATCGTTGAAATTGGCTGTTTTTTAGGGCGCTCAACGGTCGTTATGGCTGGTGTTCGCAAGCTAATCGGTAATGGCAAAATTCATGTGATTGACCCTTTCGATGCTTCTGGCGACGCATTCTCGGTACCCTTTTACAAACTGATTACCAACAAGATAGAACAACCCATTTTGGATGAATTCCGAGAAAATATTACCAATGCCAAACTGGATGATTATATCGTTGTTCATAAAGGCACCGCGGAAACAATCATTCATGATTGGACAACGCCTATTGATTTTCTCATTCTCGATGGCGACCAATCCCCTGCCGGCGCGAAAACAGCCTATGACCAATGGTTGCCCTTTCTAAAGCCAGATGGCTATATCTGTCTGCATAACTCAGGAACGAAGTTTCACATCCCCGGCCATGACGGCCACAGACGTCTCTTTCTCGAGGAAATCAAACCACCCCTTTTTGATGAAATCCACACCGAGAAACAAACCAGCTTCGCGCGAAAAAATTAGTTCAATTTAAAAATGACAGGATTATAAAAATTTCTGGCTTTACTTTTTTCTTAGCTTTGGTATAATCCCAATCCTCACGCCAACGTAGCTCAGTCGGTAGAGCAGACGCTTCGTAAGCGCCCGGTCGGGGGTTCGATTCCCTTCGTTGGCTTAAAAAGAGACTGTTTTCGCAGTCTCTTTTTTTTCCTCTTTTTACCTGAATTTAAGACGCTTATTTCAAGATCGCTCGACTGTCAATTGCCATAACACCCTCACCTTCTGGGTAGACGATAAGGGGATTGATTTCGATTTCTTCAATCTCCGGATGGTCGATTGCCAGTTGGCTCAATCTGGCAATGACATCCACAACGGCTTCCATGTCAGCGGGTTTTGATCCTCTGAATCCTTTCATCAGTCGGCCGGCGATTGTTGCTTGAATCATCGCTAAGATGTCTTCCTTGGATAATGGAGCAATCTTAAAGCAAATATCTTTCAAAAGCTCTACCATCGTGCCACCCATACCGAACATCATCATTGGACCAAAAGTCGCATCGCGGCGCATACCTACAATAACTTCCTGTCCTTTAGCAGCCATTTTCTCAACCATCGCGCCTTTAATTTCCGCGTTTGGTTCAACTTTGGCGATATGAGCGATGAGATTATCAAAAGCTACGCGCAGCTCATCATCGCTTTTGATGTTCAGCTTGATACCGCCCGCGTCAGATTTATGCAATAAGCCTTCCGCAACGATTTTCAGTACAACCGGATAGCCACAGATCTTGGCGATTTCAACGGCTTCATCAGCGTTGGTTGCAAGGTCACCGGGCACATTAGGAATATCGTAGGCTTCAAGCATGATGCGTGATTCATATTCACCAACAGCCTTTCGTTCGCCGACCAGCTTTAATGCCGCTGCCATTTTGTTTTTGTCAACACTTTTGACTTTAATTTGCTCAAATTTAGGGCTGTCCAAATACTCTTTATGATCCCATAAGCCCTTAAGGGCTGGTCCAACCTGGTCAGGATAGGTGAAAACCGGCACGCCAGCTCTGTTAAGAGCCTGTTCAGCTTCCAGCGTGCTATGTTTTCCAGTCAAAATAGCGAGGAGTGTCTTTTTGGTTTTATGCTTTATATCAATCCAAGCCTGGGCAACACCAGGGGTATCAACCAATGCCTGTGGCACCAGGATTGGCAGTAAGACATCCACACCATCGTCCGCGTCCAGATTTTCAAGGCTCCAATGATAATCTTCCGGAGAAACGGATCCAAGCATATCAACCGGATTTGAAACCTGCGCGCTTGGATTGAGTTTCGTGCGCAATCTTTCCTGGATTTTGGGGGCAATTTTTGCCAGTGAGAAGCCATAGAAATCGATACTGTCAGCCGCAAGAGCGGCAGCGCCACCAGCGTTGGTGGTCATTGCAACCCGCTTATTCTTGGGTAGTGGTTGGGTGCCAAGTGTCCAGGCAACCGTAAAGAGTTCACTTAATGTTTGTACTTCAATCACGCCGGCTTGTTTTAATGCGGCCTGGTACGCCGCGTATGATCCAGCAAGTGAACCTGTATGGGAACTGACCGCTTTAGCTCCGGCTTCGTTCTTGCCTGCCTTGAGGAAAACAATCGGTTTTTTGCGAGAGACTTCCCGACACACTTTGATAAAGCGCTGACCGTCCGTAAGCCCTTCGGTATATACTGCGATGACTTTTACGTTATCATCATCGCCTAAGTACTCAATCATATCGGTTTCGTTTACGTCCATTTGATTGCCCAGGCTGGCAAAGTGTGAGAATCCGATATTGGAATCAAGCACCAAATCAACTACACCACCACCAAGCGCGCCAGATTGAGAAACGAAAGCTATTGGACCTGCAATAGGCATGCCTTTTATGAAAGTCGAGTTAAGACCTGTGTACATGCCCATCGTACCCACACAGTTTGGACCAACAATGCGCATTCCGTATGAATCCGTTAACGCTTTGAGATCTCGTTCAATTTTTGCGCCTTCCTCACCGAGCTCCTTAAAACCGCCAGTAATAACCACCGCAGCCTTGATACCACGCTCTCCGACAGCTTTCATTGTTTCCATAATCATGGTCACTGGCAGGACGACAACAGCCAGCTCTACAGGATCTGGAACGTCAGAAATAGCAGGATAGACTTTCAATCCTAAAATTTCGGTGGCATTTGGGTTCACAGGATAAACCTTGCCTTCATAACCATGACTGATTAGGTTGTTTACAATGCCATAGCTCAACTTTTTGGGATTAGTGGATGCGCCCAGAACGGCAACACCTTTCGCTTTAAAAAATGGTGCTAAGGAAGAACTCATCAATTTACTCCTAAATTTATTTTTGCGTCTTGATTATACCAAGCCAAACAGCGAATCTTCTTAAATTCAAAAAATAGACCCAGAGTCATTTATAATTCAAATAATGAACCAAATAAACAGCTTGATTCTAAGTTCCACAAACAAAGTCTATCTGCATGGCGACGCTGGCGCAGGAAAGACTAAATTAGCATGCCAACGCTTGCGCTACTTAGTTTCAAATCCAGAAATAGCCAACCAAGGCATATTGGTCCTTGTTCCTCAACGTATTCAGGTGAAAAGATATCAAAAAGTTGTTGCAGATATAAAAGCTTCACATAATATTGAACTTTCAATCATGACGATGAGTTCGCTGGTAAGGCGAACCGTAGAGCTTTTTTGGCCACTTATAAGTGATAGATCGGGCTTCTATCGCCCCTTTGAGCCTCCAAGCTTTCTAACGCTCGAAACATCTCAATATTACATGGGGCGCATTGTTGATCCCCTGCTTGCTAAAGGGTATTTCTCAACAGTCAGCTTATCGCGAAATCGCTTGCTAAGCCAGCTTGTTGACAATCTCAACAAAGCAGCCATCATTGGTTTTCCCCACACCGAAATAGGCGAGCGTTTGAGTGAAGCCTGGATTGGAAAAGAAAGTCAAAAACGGGTTTATGAAGATGCTCAGGAAGTGATTAATGCCTTTCGTTCATTTTGCTTACAAAACAATCTTTTGGATTTCTCCTTACAGGTTGAACTTTTCAAAGAAATGCTTTTGCAAAATCCTTTATGCAAAAATTATCTAACACGCCTTTATAGGCATCTAATTTATGACAATGCGGAAGAAGATCCCCCCTATGTGCATGATTTTGTTTCAGACCTATGGGAATACTTGCATTCAGCCTTAATCATCCTGGATGATTACGCTGGCTATCACAGTTTTTTGGGTGCTGATCCAAAATCAGCTATGCGGTTCAAAAACATTGCAGATGATTTTATTTATCTACAAAACAAAGATGATGTTTCAGAAAAGAAATCTGAGCTTGTCAATGCTTTTATCGATTTTTCTAAACCTGTTCACTATAAAGTCAAAGATATCCACGAATTTATCAAACCACTTAATCAACGCTCGCGCTTTTTCCCAGAAATGCTTATGGAGATAGCCAAATCTATTCGTTCTAAGATTGATGATGGTGTGTCACCTAACGAAATAGTCATCCTTTCACCGTTTTTGTCCGATGCGACGATATTCACACTTAAAAATGAACTTTCCAGATACGACATAAAACTACGCGCAATGCGCCCATCTAGCTCACTCAATGATGATCCGGTCATCCAAACTTTGCTCTTTTTTGCTGTTATTTGTCATCCGGAATGGGAGATTCCGATTGACCCATACCATATTTCAAGCACAATCGCTTATGCATTATCAAGCTTCGATCTGATTCGAAGTCATTTCATTACCCAAGAAATATCCCCTGCTTTACCAGTACAATTTCCTTCACTCGAAAATTTACCTGAAAGTGTTCAAAACCGATTTACGGACGAACAATGCGCCCAGTGGAACACGACAATGGCATGGATTAACGCCAACCTTAGCTTGTACCCCCTGGATATCTTCTTTAGCAAACTATTTGGTGAGTTGTTATCTCAGCCTGGTTTTGCTTTTCATCAGGATCTTGAAAGTGGCAGCTCCACCGCCCAACTGATTAACTCTTTTAAAAAGTTCAGACATGCTTTTGGTTATCAATCGGATATTGACCAGGTAGAACTTGCGAAAGAATTTATCAAAAATGTTCAATCGGGCTTGCTGGCAGCTACATTTGTGCCTGATGAGCAAGACGATGACGATCAATTTGTCCTGATTACACCAGTAATGAGCTTTTTAGGATTAAACAAATCTGTTGATTATCAATATTGGCTCAATGTTGGTAGCAGCGGATGGTATGAACGTCTCGAACAACCACTCACTCACCCAATCGTACTAAGCCGACATTGGCAACCTGGCAGAAAATGGACTGCTGAAGACGATTTAGCCCTAAGCAAAGAAACTCTGGAAAAATTTATCCGTGGCTTATTTAATCGCTGTCGAAAAGGAATATTTTTAGGTATATCTGAATACAGTGAAACAGGGCAAGAAGAAAAAGGGCTCTTGTTGCTCCATTACCAGGCACTTGTTAGACGGGCTTTAAGGAACGAAAAGAATGAAGCAGATTAAGTTTCGTGATTCCCAGGCTCGTATTTTAGATTACCAAGGCGGTCTAATGGGCATATCTGCTGTTCCTGGCAGTGGCAAGACTTTTACCCTTTCACATCTCGCCGCAAAACTGGTGATGGAAAGCGATTTGGCTTATGATCAGGAAATCTTAATTGTCACCTTCTCAAACGTCGCCGCGGACAACTTTTCATCGCGAATTGGCTCAATTTTGTCGGATCAAGGGATTGTTGAAGGGATTGGCTACAAAGTTCGGACCCTGCATGGACTGGCAAGCGATATTATTCGCGAAAGGCCAGACCTGGCTGGTTTAGGAAATAATTTTTCAATTATTGATGAATCCGAAAGTACTGAAATTTTACAAGAGCTCATTCGCTATCAAATGCTGCAATATCAAAATGTAATTTATAATTTAGTATCTGATAGTTATCGAAGCAGAAACAACGATGCCAAAATTGAAAAAGAGTTACTCAAAGAATTAGAACGAATTGCGTCCATTTACATAAAAACTGCCAAAGATTATCTCTTGTCGGTAGAAGAGCTTCAAACCAACATTAATCAAACAAAATCGCCTACTTCGCTGCTATTAATCTGCCAGGATATTTTTCGTTCCTATCAAGCCGCGCTTAATTACCGCGGTGCTGTTGATTTCGATGATTTAATACGTCTTGCCTGGCTTAGCCTTAATAACGATAATGACTTGTTAAAATCTCTGCAATACCGTTGGCCATATATCCTTGAGGACGAAGCCCAGGATTCCAGTTTTATGCAGGAAGCGATATTAGGATTGCTCACCAAAACAAATCGGAATTGGGTACGTGTTGGTGATCCAAATCAGGCAATAAATGAAAGCTTCACAACTGCTAACCCACGCTTACTGAGAAACTTTATCGCGCGTCCGGATGTGCGCAGTGAAACTCTGCCTGTATCCGGACGGTCTTGCCCTGATATCATCGCCCTTGCCAACACCATGAATGAATGGAGCCAACATCATCCCAACCCCGCTATCCGTGACGCTCTGAGTTATCCGCTTATCGAATTAACCAAATCCGACGACCCACAACATAATCCAAAATGTTCCATCCCGTCCGTTTTCTTAAACGATTCGCGCTTCAACACTCAGGAAGAAATCGATTTTATAGTCGAAGACGTAAAAGATTGGCTTGAGAATCATCCTGAAGATACCGTAGCCGTATTAGCTCCAATCAATAGACGCGTTGCCAAACTTGCTGGAGCGCTGACAAAAGCGAGAATACCTGTTGAGCAAGCATTGATGAGAAATCCCATCAACACACGTAAATCTGCTGGTTCCATTTTCCATATTTTGAACTCGTTGGTAAAACCAACGGACACCAGCCTCCTGGCAAATGCTTTCAAGGTTTTTCACCGTCACTATCAGGATGACGAAGAAAACTGGCTTGTCGTTGAGAAATGCTCCCGATACATTCAAAACATCCATAATCTGGAAGACTTTGCATATGGAGAAATCTTAGACCAGCCCGTCGAGTTTGAAGATATGTTTGAAGAAGAACTCGCTCATGATTTCCTTACACGTTTTGTTATAAAGTTAAAACGATGGCATCAAGCCACCATACTACCCTTAGATCAAACCATTATTACAATCGCTCAGGATCTCATGTTAGATCCTATTGAACTTGCCACGGTTCATAAGATCTCACAACTTGTACGGCAAATATTGCAAGACCAGCCCGAATGGAACATTAATAGTGTTTTGACAGAAATAAAGAGTATCGCCAACAACACCAGAACTTTCTTCAGTTTTAACGATGCTGAAGATGGCTTTAATCCTGACTTGCATAAAGGCAAAGTTGTTGTAGCCACATATCATAAAGCAAAAGGATTGGAGTGGGATAAAGTCTATTTAAGTTCATTAAACACCTTTGACTTTCCATCTGGAAGTCCCGATGATTACTTCCTTTCAGAACGGGATATCTTTGTTGAGCCCAAAAACCGTCAGGCAGAAATAAGAATGGAGTTGGAATCCATAATAAATCCTAATGCGCCGGCATACGTTCCTGGTGTTGCTACGATAATGGATCGCAATGACGTTTCCCGCGAACGTATTCGACTTTTGTATGTAGGCATGACTCGCGCAAAGAAATCCATAACAACAACTTACAACACGGGTAGATTTCAAAAGCAATGTGAAGCTTTGGCAAGCCGTGAGTTAAGGAGACTTTTGAAAGATGAAAACTCAGTTACCTCATAATTTTGTCTTTTCGCAAAGTAATATGCAAACTTATTTGAACTGTCGCTATAAATTCTACCTGCGCTATATTCAAAAACTTACCTGGCCAGCCCAAGTCACAGTTGATGATTTGCGTTTTGAGGAAGACCGCAATACAGGAATCCGTTTCCATCAGCTTTTGCATCAATACTTTTTAGGCTTTAAACCTGAATTACTAATCCAAATTGCTGAGAATGATCCAGACAATCGTATTTCAACTTGGTTTCAAACTTTTCTTGACAGTCAATACGCGCAGCTTCAGGGTAAACTTGAGTCAGAGAAAACTATAACAACTTGCATTAATGACAGAAGTTTCATTGTTAAGTATGACTTATTACAGTTTAAAGATGGACAATACACAATTTATGATTGGAAAACATCTAACAAAGTTCCCAATAGGGAAAAACTTATGGATAGTATCCAAACACGACTTTATCCTGTCGTCCTTTCTGAAGCCTATCAGAACGACCAACCGATTAATTTCATCATTTGGGAAATTATTGCGCCCAATGCCCCGATCGTCTTTTCTTTTTTACAACAAGAAATCTTGAATAACGCACGATATATTAAAGAGCTAACTGATGAAATATTATTCTTGGATAATAGTGACTTCTTCAAAACATCCAATACCCGCCAGTGCAAAATATGTGAATATCGTTCCTATTGCAACCGCGTTACAATGCCAGCTACGTTTGAAGAGCTTGACGAAAATGGATTGAATGAAATTGATGATTACTGGATAATAAACAGAGACGATGCAAACTTGGTATAATTCGCAAAGGTGAAATGGGCAGAACAGGACTCGAACCTGCGACCTCTTCTGTGTAAAAGAAACGCTCTAACCAACTGAGCTATCCGCCCGAGAAGACCTATTATACATCAAAATGAGAATTGCAAGATTTATTTCACAAGATAATGCCATCCAATATGGTTGGATTGATGAAGACCTTATCGGAATTATTCAAGGGAACCCTTTTGGCGAATATCGCCGCTTTGAAGCCAAGCAAAAACTCAGTGAAGTTAAACTCCTCGCTCCGTGTGAACCTACTAAAATAATTGTTGTCGCGCATAATTTTCCATATAAGTTTGAAGACGTACAAACCCCACCGCCAGATTACCCCATATTTTCTTTCAAACCAAGTTCTTCTTTGATTGCAAGTGGCGAGCCAATTTTGCTACCACCTCAATCTCAGCGAGTTGAGCATGAAGCAGAATTAGCTGTTGTTATAGCCAAAAGAGCACGTTGGCTTAGACAAGAAGAAGTAAATGATGTCATCTTTGGTTATACAATTGCCAATGATATTACTGCCCGAGATTTGGAAATCTCCGATGGACATTCGAGCCGTGCCAAGGGTTTTGACACATTTTGCCCAATTGGTCCATGGATAGAGACTGAATTTGACTCCTCCGATGCGATTATCTCCTGTAATGTTAATTCTACAATGCGTCAAATGGCATCTACACGAGATATGCATTTTACAATTGATCGACTTTTGATGTTTATCAGTTCAGTGATGACACTCAATCCAGGAGATCTCATCTTAACAGGTTCGCCCAATGGAACCAGCATCTTAGAGACTGGCGATATTGTTACTGTAAATATTGAAGGCATTGGCAACCTTGTAAATCCAGTACAATCAGCGATTCCTTAGATAAGCCATGCCTGCCCTATTTGTTTTGACCCTTATTTTTCGTTTACAAGGTTGCACAAGCCTAAAGGAAAAACGCTCGCGGATGGCACCATTGCTTGCTAAACTCAGAAAAGAGAATATCTCTGTTATAGAATCCGCTTTGGTTAATCGCCTTCAGGAAGCTGAGCTGACCATCACGAAACTGAGTATCAATAACTCAACTTTAAATCGCGATTTAGACCATCTTTTAGCATTTATAGACTATCATCGTGGAGATGTTGAACTCCTTGATTATAAAGTTGAACGTTATAGCCATTAAGGACATCTTGTGACTCTTATTGATAAAAAGTTGTTAAATAAAATTTTGTATCACGTTGAAAAGCCAGGACGCTACGTTGGCGGAGAACACAACATGGTTTTGAAAGACTGGCATTCAGTTGATACTCGCGTTGCATTGGCTTTTCCGGATATTTACGATCTCGGTCAAGCTAATCTGGGGCTGAGCATCTTGTATGAGCTGATCAATGACCGCCCAGACCTCTTAGCTGAACGTGTTTTTTCGCCCTGGCATGATATGGAAACTGCTATGCGCGAGAAAAATATCCCCTTGTTCTCGCTTGAATCAAAAACGCCAATAAAAGACTTTGATATTCTTGGAATTACCCTTCCATACGAATCCATTTACACCAATGTACTTAATCTTTTGGATTTATCTGGTATCCCGATAAGATCAACGCAAAGAAATACGAACCATCCTTTGGTCATAGCTGGTGGCCAAGCCTGTTTCAATCCTGAGCCAATGGCAGATTTTATTGACGCTTTTGCCATTGGTGATGGCGAAGAGCTCATTTTTGAAATAATTCATGCTTATCAAGAATGGGAATCACAGAACAGTGACAAAAAAACACTATTAAAAAAATTGGCTGAAATCAGCGGTGTCTATGTGCCTTCATTGTATGAAGTCGAATATTTTGATGATGGACGTATAAAAAGAGTTTTTCCTGTTACGGACGATGTTCCAAATATTATTCTAAAGCGCATTTCTCCTGCCTTACCACCACCTATTAAAAAGCAAATCGTACCCAACATTCAAATTGTGCATGACCGCATCGCTGTCGAAATTATGCGCGGTTGCACACGTGGCTGTCGTTTTTGCCATGCGGGTATAGTCAACCGTCCCGTTAGACAAAGAAATCCTGAGGATATTCTTGAAGCCATTGAATTAGGCATAAAGGCTACAGGCTATGAAGACCTTAGTTTGCTCTCACTGTCTTCTTCTGACCATACACAAATCCTGGACATCACCAAAGCAGTCTATGAACAAAACAAAAGCCGTCGTTTGAGTGTCAGCTTACCTTCATTGCGCATTGAATCTTTCTCTGTAGATCTCATGGACGAGCTAAAGGATTTACGCCCTGGCGGTGGGTTTACCATCGCGCCAGAAGCTGCTACTGATCGAATGCGCGCTGTCATCAACAAACCTTTGGATGATGAAATCTTATTTGAAACAGTAGAAACAATTTTCAGTCATGGTTGGCTAAATCTAAAGATGTATTATATGATTGGACTGCCAGGCGAACGTATGGAAGATGTCGAAGCCATTCTTGATACCGCCCGAAAGGTACAGAAAATCGGCAGGAGATTGCATGGCAATCGCATTAGGGTCCATGTTAGCATTGGTACATTTATTCCTAAGCCACATACACCCTTCCAGTGGGCTAACTCTGAAGACCCTGAAAGCGTCCAGAAAAAAATTGACTTCTTGCGCGAAGGTATGCGCCAATCCAAAATCAAGCTCTCTTATAACCGTCCTGATTCCACCCTGCTTGAAGCCTGGCTTTCACGTGGCGATCGGCGTTTAGGACAAGTTATAGAACAAGCATGGCAAAATGGTGCCAAGTTTGATGCTTGGGATGAAGGTTTCCAGAAAGACTTTTGGTACAAGGCTTTTGATGAAACAGGTATAAAACCTGATTTCTATATAAATCGCTTGCGTGATTTAGACGAAGTTTTCCCCTGGGATCATATTTCAACAGGTGTTTCGAAAGACTTTCTATTGGAAGAATACGAAATGAGTCAACGCGGTGAAACGCGTTATGATTGTCGTAAAGGTTGTCATGTGTGTGGCATCCTGGATTGCTTTTCTGACATCCGTCCTAATCAAAACAATACATACTGGGGCTGTCCATGAATCCAATAACCCCATTTAGAGTACGTATTAAATTCGCGAAATTAGAAAACCTGCGTTTTATTGGACATCTTGATTTGCAACGATTATTTGAGCGAGCACTAAATCGAACAGGTCTCCCTTTGCGTTACACTCAGGGTTTTTCACCTAAAGTCCGCATCAATATCGCTTCGGCTTTGCCACTTGGTTTTGTCAGCAGCGCTGAAGTTCTCGACTTTTGGCTTAACGCTCCTGTAGATTTGCAGGAAATTCAAGCAAGTCTTCAAGCGGCATTGCCCAAAGATTTACAAATATTGGACATACAAGAGATCCCCAATAAGGCGCCAAGTCTTCAAGCAAGTGTTCTATCAAGCGAATATGCAATCGTATTTCCTATCATCTATGCGCAAGACGACATTAATGCAAAACTTAGAAATATTTTAGCCCAGGAAACTATCCCAGTTGAACGACGCGGGAAAATTGTAGACATTAAACCAATGATAACAACTCATGCATTTTATGAAGAAGGCGATTCCACTATTCTCCATTTACAAATGGATTCCAGCGCTACAAGCAACGTACGTCCCGATGAACTGCTAAAACTTTTAGGTATTGACCCCGCTGATGTTATCATTGAAAGAACAAATCTGATTTTTGAGGAGTAACACATGGATGACTGCATTTTTTGTAAAATCATAAAGGGAGATATTCCCTCATATAAGGTCTATGAAGACGAATATTGCTTTGCTTTTCTGGATGTCCAACCCATTTCAAGGTATCACACACTGGTTGTCCCTAAGAAACATTACGAAAACCTCTATGACATTCCTGAAGATGTTTACAAACAAGTTATGAAAGCGACAAAAAAGGTTGTAGATATGTATCGCGACAAATTAGGCATCGTGAACACCCAACTTTTCAATAATTCTGGACCTTTAACCCTCCAGACGGTTTTTCACTTTCATATGCACATAGTTCCCAGAACTGAAGAAGATAAACATCAATTTAAATTGGATGTTCGCTCAGAATTAGTCTCAGAATTTCCAGAGATGATCAAAAAATTAGGATAGCTATGCATACCAATTTTGGGTATAATGTTTGCTCTTGTTCCCGTGGCCTAACGGATAAGGCACTGGCCTCCGAAGCCAGTCATGTGGGTTCGATTCCCACCGGGGACATTTTCTTTTAATACAAGTTCAACGCATTGGAGTGATTATGGACCAACTGCCATTTGACCAGCCCAGTCCTGACTTATTGGAAGAATTGAAAGTTCTTCGGCAAAAGATAAATTACCACAATTATCTTTACAACACCTTGGATCAGCCTGAAATTTCCGATTATGAATATGATCAGCTTTTCAATCGCCTGAAGGAAATCGAACGCAACTATCCCGAGCTTATTACCCCTGATTCGCCAACACAAAAAGTCGGCGCAAAACCATCCGAACGCTTTCATAAGGTCAATCATCCTGCTCAGGTGCTTAGCTTAACCAATGCTTTTGGTCCACAAGAAACACTCGATTGGTACAACCGTTTACTTCGTATAGAACCAGAACTTGATACAGCTGACTTTGTCTTGGAACCCAAACTGGATGGCCTCACGGTTGTTCTGCATTATAAAAATGGCATTTTTACACTCGGCGCGACGCGAGGCGACGGACTCATCGGTGAAGATATAACTGATAATTTGCGAACCATTCCCAGCTTGCCTTTGCGTATTCCTGTAAAACCTGGTGTTAATGTTCCGCAAGAAATCGTTTTCCGCGGTGAAGTACTCATCCTAAAAGAGGATTTCATAAAACTGAATGCAGAGCTTGAAGCCAAAGGTGAAAAAACCTATTTAAACCCGCGTAACACAGCAGCTGGATCTTTGCGTCAATTAGACCCATCAATCACCGCAAATCGCCCCTTAAAACTCTTTGTTTATCAAATTCTGCATTCTTCAGGACCAATTCCTGATACACAAGAAAGCATTCTTGACTATATAAAAGCCCTTGGTATACCGTTCAATTCTCTGCGCTGGCATGCTGATAACATCCAAGACGCCATTGCAATTTGCGAATCTCAAAATACTGCGCGCCACGATTGGCCATTTGAGGCAGATGGCATCGTCATAAAAATCAACGATCAATCGCTTTATAATATTCTTGGTTCTATTGGTAAAGACGCTCGCGGGGCGGTAGCTTATAAGTATCCTGGCGAAGTTGTAGAAACAAGCTTATTGGACATCCAAAACAATGTTGGTCGCACTGGTGTTATCACCCCATTAGCTATTTTAGAGCCGGTTATGGTTGGCGGTGTCGTGGTTAAACAAGCCACTTTACACAATTTTGATTTCATCGCCGATAAAGATATCCGCATTGGCGATCGCGTTCTAATCAAGCGCGCGGGTGAGGTCATTCCCTATATCATCGCAACTTTACCTGAAAAACGCGATGGCAGCCAGATCTCATATAATCCGCCAGCTACCTGTCCGAGTTGTGGTACAGCTTTAATAAAAGATGCTGAGGCGGTCGCTTGGTATTGTGAAAATGTCAACTGCCCTGCTCAACTCAATCGTACCATTGAAAACTACGTCTCACGTACTGCAATGGATATCGCTGGACTTGGTGAAAAAATTGTTGTTCAACTAACAAAAGCAGGTTTATTAAAATCTATAGCTGATTTGTATACACTGGAAAAAGATGAGCTTCTGAAACTTGATAAATTTGGTGAGTTAAAAGCCAGCAATTTGTTAAACGCTATTGAAGCGTCGAAATCCCAATCCTTGCAACGCCTTATTATCGGACTCGGCATTCATGGTATCGGTGAGGTGAGCGCTGGCGATTTGGCAAGACATTTCAAAAGTCTTGATTCATTGTCGCAAGCGAACCTTGATGAACTGCAAATCATCTCGGGTATAGGTCCCAATACAGCCGAATCCATAGTCCATTGGTTTGCTCAAATTCAAAATCAGGAAACCCTCCAGCGCTTAAAAAACTATGGCGTTTGGCCAATTATTCAAGACCAACCCAAAACCAAATCCCAAAAACCGTTGGAAGGACTGACTTTCGTCATTTCCGGCGCCCTGCCAAACATGACCCGCGATGAAGCCAAACTGCTCATTGAATCTAATGGCGGAAAGACAACCGGATCGGTGAGCAAAAAGACAAACTATTTACTCTTAGGCGAAAACCCAGGCTCCAAGCTCGATAAAGCATTAGAGCTTGGTATCCCAACCATAAACGAACAGGAATTGAAAAATTTGCTGCAACTTTTCTGACAGAAAAATTCTATTTTTAACGCTTTATACATTTTTCTACAATCATAGGTGTTTCTTCTTTGCAAATATTATTCCCAAGATTAATACAATAATGCAAGTAACCAAAACAGCCATTTCTTTCCCTGTTTTTCCAAGTAAATTAGATCTACCTTTATTCCCAATTGATGAGATATTTTGTGATATGTTGGGCAGAGTTTGCCTTTCTGTAATGAAATCACTATCTTTATCATCAGAAGGCATTTCTGCATTATCTGAATTAAAACCTTGAAAATTATTAGTTTCAGGTTCTACGGGAAAAGGAGAAAAACGGTTTCCTGGACCTCTATCAAATCCCATCATATTTGAACCCATAATATCCATATCAATATCCGATGCATCAATGAACCCTGTGTAACCATTTGCCGATTGTTCTGAGCTACTTGAAGCTATTGTTCCGTCCAATTGCCCACTGATACTTTCCGCACGTAGTAAACAAAAACGTTTTAGTGTTTCTTGTGCAATTTCAAAATCTTCATAATTCACAAATGCAGTAGGGTCTTTTTTGACGTAAGGGGAAATGAGTGATATCGCATTATCATACATTTCTCCAAATCTTCCATCATTAAAGAATTCCATAAACTCAGCAAAAACTTCGTGATATTGACTTAAATAATTTTCATCATTAAAAATCCAGGCGAGCATAGGCCTGTTTTCAATAATTCCTGAAAGTAAAGGCGAATCGATCGGATAATTAACAAGTTTCGTGGCGTTATCTATCTTTAAATTCGTTTCACTACCAATTGTGAAATCTCCTTTATCCATGCCTGCGCCCATACCGAACGCTCCAAAGGCGAGGTTATAGTCCCAGGCAATCATTGAGAGCATGCCATCAATTTCAGATAGATAGTAATTATGAACCATACTTCCAGTATAGCTGTCGCCATTAAGAACAAAGTTATGTACAACAAAATAGCGAATGACTTCATCAACATCAACAACATTTTCAATATTTTTGTTTTCGTTAAGTTGTTTTATAGATGAAATGAGACGCTTCTTGTCTGCTTTTGAGACTTTTGTTATTGCTTTATCAAAGATAGCAGAGTAACTTTCAGGATTATCATCTGTATAAATAAGCGAAGTTGCGGTATTGCCAAATCCACGACCGTTTATATTTGGGATTTGCAAAAATTGTCTATCATTGTTTCCCAAAAATGGTATATTTTGAAAATTCTCACTTTCTGGTACTTGTCTATCCTGTTCGGGTATATTGCCAATTTGCGGCATTTTTTCCATCTGTTCACCAAAACCATTACTAAAACCGGGAAATTCCGGAATTCCGCCATTACCAAAATTCGGGGGCACGCTACCAGGGAAAGTGTTTCCTTCTGGCATATTGCCAATGTCAGGAATCTGGCTTCCATCTAAAAAGTTTGGCATCTGATTTTCTCTGAAATCATTATCTTCATCATTAGATTGTTGCTTTCCAACTATATCCATGCTATCAGGTTTATATATTTGAGCTTTTTGATTACCATATACCCGTTTAGAAAAAGCCTCTTCGACGCCTTCCACCGCCAAATATAAACCCCAATCTTCTCCATTAATGGTAACCCACATAAAACTTGATAGTGGGGAATCCGCGCCCATCATGTTCATCATTTGATAACTTACATAATCTTTCATGTAAGTGTTGTCCTGAGCAATATTATTGAGTGAAAGTTTATCTAATCCTAAATAGTTTTGACCTTTTTCATAATGATCAAACTCAACCTTAAAACTATAACGGTTGGAAGTGGAACTTGCTATACTTGCCAGGGTCGAATTCCCTTTGGTTCGAATACCGACATTTTTCACTGTTTCTCCATCAATGACAACAGAACAAGGGATATATTCTTTTGCAAGTGCGTTATCAAGCAAATTTTCCCAATCAGATTCTTTTACCACGATATTAATGGAATGTACTTTGCTTGTATCAAATAGGTTATTCTCATATGCAGGTTGATACTGTACTTTCTGCATGCCAAAACTAGAACTGACACCAAAAAACGCTGTAATTATTACTGTGACTATTGTGATAACGATACAAATTGCAGTTGTATATTTATGCTTTGACATAAGATTATCCCATGTAATCGCCGTTATAACTCACTAATACGACGTTGGAAACGCCAGGAATTTGCGATAAGTCATTTATAAATGCTGTATTGCCCGACTTCAAGCGTACTTCACAATGAATTTCTGTTTCATTTTCTTTGACAGTTTTACTTTTGATAACGTACTTTTTCACATTATTCTCAAGTGTATCTAGAACCTTGCTTTCAACATCAGCGTTACCACAGTTGATAGCAACGATATATGGATCGTCATGTGTTTTTCTGTTTACAAAAACAATTAACATGATTCCAATCACTATGCTTCCGAAAACAGCCAATGGTATCATGCCTGCAGCGAGAACAATTCCAACAGCAATAGACCAAAAAAGAAACGCTATATCAAGAGGTTCTTTTATTGCTGTTCTAAAGCGCACGATGGATAATGCACCTACCATTCCTAATGACAGAACTACATTGCTTGTTACTGCAAGAATGACAAGCGTTGTTATCATTGTGAGTGCTATTAGTGTTACTCCAAAACTTGAAGAATACATGACACCTTTGAATGTCTTCTTATAAACAAGGAATATATATACACCTATCCCAAAGGCCAAAACGAGTGCAAGCACCATGTCAAATATGCTGACACTTGTAAAGTTTTCTAAAAAGCTTGATTTAAAAATATCGTCGAATGTCATTTTCATTTTTCCTTTTTATATTTTGTAGAATATTAGCCATATATGCGACACATCGCATACTTTGAACACGCAGACGCCCTGCGACCATCCAATTGCAAGAGCATTACAATATGGTCAGGAATAAACTGGTCATACTTCACTTCTAGGACAACTAATCCAGCTTCCGTTTTTAGTAATGGCAATTCATCGGATAGGAATCCAGTAGAAAAGAGACCTGTTCTGATATCTCTGTCAAATGTCACACGAACATTCCCGACTGAATAAGTAAATGGTTCTCGTATATATTCAACAATCGTTTTTGGTCGAAGTTGTTCGTACTTGGTTTTGGAATATAGTTCTTGAACTAAATCACGCTTATCGAACGCCATCCAGTCTAAATCATTTTTTTGAATAAACTCAATCTCTTCACGTGTAAGTCGGCATGATTGTTTATAACAAAGACCATTCTTTTTACTCTTTTTTTCAAGCAGATAATAATCTTCTGTTCCTATGTAACGTCTTAGTCGGAATTTTTCGCGTCTATTTATCCCATTTATCTTTTCACGTAAAGCTTTATCTTTTGGTGTATCGAAATATAAACTCCTGACTATATATTCACCATTTTTATCAGCATGGATATCCCTTTGCATTATTGCTTCTAATCGCCTCCTTAAAAGAACATAATCCATGTTATTTATGTGATGCTTATATTCATGTCTGGGTTGGATTTGCATTTCATCTCCTTCAACTCGTATTAATGGAGATTGTAGTTTGCAATTCTTTAATATTCTTTTAATACATCAAACGATTTTTTGTTCCATGTAAAGAATTATTATTCTTCTGAAGCAATGTTTAAAATAATTGGAACTTATGCCATTTTAAGTCTTACTGTAAAAGTAGTCGTTTCATCGTTGCTGTCAACAAATATGTCCCCATCAGATCTATCTACTATTGTTTTTGCGATAGATAATCCTAAACCAAATCCGCCTGTCTCTTGTGATCTGGAAGCATCAGGGCGATAGAATCTCTCAAATATATTATTTATTTCGTCTGAAGCTATACGTTTTCCTGTATTAATGACCCGTATGACAGCTTTCCCTCTTTCTTTTGAAAGTGAAAACCATACCTTACCATTCTTTGAAGCGTACTTTCCAGCGTTATCCAATAAGATATAAAGAACTTGTGTAATTTTCTCGCCATCACCTGGAATGATTACATCCTCATCAATATTTGTTTCCATTTGGATATCATTCTCATAAAGTACAGCTTCCATAGATGCACATGCAGTCTCGCATGCTTGGCTAAGATTATATGGTGTATCGTGGTTAAATTCTACTATTTCCGCTTTAGCTAAATAGAGTAAATCATCCACTAATTTTGTTGAACGTTTTAATTCGGCACGAATATATCCAAACCACTCCTTTTGACTTGCAACTGTCTCATGGGGACTTGATTGTATTGCATCTATATTCGCGCTTATTATAGCAAGAGGTGTTTTAAATTCATGAGAGGCATCGGCAACAAATTGTCTTTGTTTATTGTAACTATCTTCAATTGGTTGAACAGCTTTGTCAGCAAAACGATAACTAAAAAATAAAATGACAAGTAAAACTAATAATCCTGTGATTGCAAGTGTCAATAACAGATTCCTAATCGTATTCGTATTATTCGTTACATCCAAAAAGGCAATCTTTTTATGCTGAATTCCATCTAACTGAAAATCTGATTTCAAATATGCCCATTTTCTTCCTTCAAGTACAATTTTCCCAGTAGATTTTGAAGCAGTTTTTTCAAGTGCTTCAATGTAGACGCTATCCTCAAAGTCGAGATAACTGTTTACAAATTCAATATTTTCATTGTTTACAAACATAACAAAAGAAACACGATATCCCGGGCTGAAACGTTCAGGTGCAGGAATGAAAATATTCATATCTCCAGCAAATGGATTTTCGGGTACAAAAGGCATGTTTATCATCACTTGCAGTTCCCGATTATGTTCCCGTTCTATATTGCTATACGTTATAAAATAAATAAATGATAATGCTAATAATATGACAACCGAAATGCTAATCATATTAAAAAGTAACATGCGATTTCTGAGTTTTTTAAACATTTTCATCCTCCCCTTCGCTTATAGACAGCATGTATCCAGCCCCATATATTGTTTTAATTCTAACGATAGATGAAATCAATTTCAATTTCTTTCGTAGAAATGAGATTTGTACATGTACATGCGTATCAACTGCTTCAGTGTCCCAACCCCACAACTTTTCTATAATAGAGCTTTTTGTAATAACGCGTCCCTTATTCTCTAAAAGCAGTTCCAAAATTTGACTTTCCTTCAAAGTCAAATGAAACTTTTTCCCATTTCCACATAAATCAAGCGTATTGTAATTAAACTCAATATCGCCATAACTGATAATACTTCCAGTCATAAGCTGACCTTTTCGACGCCCTAATGCACGCAAACGCGCCAAAAGTTCTTCCGTTTCAAAAGGTTTCGACAAATAATCGTCCGCACCACTATCTAATCCGATTACTTTATCTTCAATTTCTCCTTTTGCAGTGAGTAAAATGACTGGAGTTTCAACACCTTCTTCACGAATCTGTTTTAGTATTGATAATCCATTTCTTTTTGGAAGCATGATATCAAGAATAATGAGGTCATAATTACCATATAATGCGAGATCCAGACCGCTATCACCATCATAAGCCAAATCCACAGTATAGTTATTCTTCTTAAGAACCTGTGTCACTGCTAATGCCATGTATTTCTCATCTTCGACATATAATACTTTCACGTCAACACTCCAAAATAAAATCATACTTTCTAATATTTAATTATCAGCAACAATCCTTTATTTTACATCTAATTTTGTGCCATTCATTTCTGATAACTAAAAACCGCCATCTTATTTATTTTTGACGGCGGTAATTTAGTGGAGATGGCGGGAGTCGAACCCGCGTCCGAAAGATTAGACTCTCGAATCTCTACGAGCGTAGTCAGTTAATCTATTTAACCTGATCTAATCTAACTGACTGAATAAACATCAGGCGATCCGCTTGGACCCGAAAGCCCTCTTAGGATTACCTCACGGAAAGATAATCAGCAATCTGACTTTTATGACATCTTTTCCGCGACCGGTCAGATAAACGGTCTCGGGAGACGTGACCTCATCTTTGGAGGTCAGCTACCTTTAGTTCTCGCTTATGCAGCGAGAGGAAGGGTAGCGTAGGATGTGCGATTGGCACTTATTGTTTTGTACTGATTTTACGAGTTCGGCACCTCTCGGCTCGCAATCCGGAACCAGCCTCTCCCGTCGAGACCTGGCATCCCCTTGCAAAGCTATTATACAACATAAACACAAAAAAGTCCCCTCTGATGAAGGGACTTTTTATTCGTTTTGTATTTAATTATTGAGCAAGCTGTTCAAGCTGTTCAGCAAGGATTGCATTAGCGGATTCATTCAAAGCCGCCATTACAGCTGCAACATCGCTTGTCGGGTCTTCAATAATTGTTGCCATGGCATTGTTCATTTCCGTACGGATAGGATCGTATCCAGGAACAGCCGGTTCAAAGTGACCGTATTGGATCAATTCCCAGGCAGTCTTGTACTGAGGATAGGTCTCAAAGAAATCGGTCATCTGGTCAGCAACACTCTTGCGTACAGGGAAGTATTGGGTGTTCTTAGCCCAGTAAACCTGAACATCAGGGCTGGTGTAGTATTTCAAGAAGATCCAGGCTGCAAGTTCGCGTTCTGGGGTTGACTTAGGAATGCTAACACTCGCACCATAAATGTTTTGTTTAATTTTGCCAGTATTGGGAATAGGAGCTACGTTCCATTCCATTTCACCAACACCTTCAGCAATAGCCTGGGGATAATAAATACCCAAGCCAGAGCTTGAAGCGCTTGTGAAGAGGGATTTACCAGCACCAAATTGGACCTGGTCATTGTAGCCATCGACGATGCGCACACAACCTTCTGCAGCAAGGCTTTGGAGGAAGGTCATTGCTTCAATTGCTTCAGGGCTATCAAAGATGAATTGGTTAGTTTTGGTGTCATAGATGTCGCCACCAAATGCAAACACCCAGCTTGCCATATTGGAGGCATCCATGCGCATTGCCATTCCGATAGGCTCGGCATCACCAGTGCCCTTTGAGAAGGGTTGTTCAACAGCTTTACAAGCCATTTCTTTGAACTCTTCAGGGGTTGCAGGTGGGGCATCGTAGCCCATTTCCTTCAGCCATGAAAGGTTGTAATACAGCACTTCCATTGAACGGTTTGGCGGAATACCGAGGCGTTGGTTGTCATACAATGAATAAACATCCTGCGCAAAGAAGGCTTCCATATAGTCATCTTGATCTTCTTTAGGAAGACCATAGATTGGGTCATCAATGATGGTGTTCATATCAAAAATGGCGTCTGCCAATTGATACATTGCAACTTGATTCTGATAACCAACAACGATATCGGGTACATCTGGTGTGCCAAGTACGGTCATCATCTTGGTGTAAATTTCTGAATAGCGACCAGCGACTTCGGCGTGAAGTGTAATGCCATATTCGTTTGTAGCATTGAAATCATCAACGATTTTTTGTAATACAGCTTCGCGGTCACCACTGTGGTTGTGCCAAAAGACAATTTCTTTGGCAGGTTCAATATCAGCCCATGCACTTTCAGGTTTTTCTGGTTCGGGCTCAGGTTCTTCAGCCTGTAATGGTTTGCCAAGTTGTTCAAGTTGTTCACTGAGAATGCCATTAGCAGAATCGTTTAGACCATTCATAACATCTTCAACTTTTGTTGTTGGGTCTTCGATCATGGTTGCCATAGCATTGTTCATTTCCGTACGGATAGGATCGTATCCAGGAACTGCGGGCTCAAAAGCACCGTATTGGATCAATTCCCAGGCAGTCTTGTACTGAGGATAGGTCTCAAAGAAATCGGTCATCTGATTAGCAACACTCTTGCGCACAGGGAAATATTGGGTTTCTTTTGCCCAGTAAACCTGAACGTCAGGGCTGGTGTAGTATTTCAAGAAGATCCAGGCTGCAAGTTCGCGTTCTGGGGTTGACTTGGGAATGCTAACACTCGCGCCATAGATGTTTTGCTTAATCGTACCTGTGTTAGGCAGAGGTGCAACAGTCCATTCCATTTCACCAACGCCTTCAGCAATTGCCTGGGGATAATAAATACCCAAGCCAGAGCTTGAAGCAACAGTAAAGAGAGATTTACCAGCACCAAATTGGACCTGGTCGTTGTAACCATCTACAATGCGGACACAGCCATCAGCAGCAAGACCTTGAAGGAAATTCATCGCTTCAATTGCTTCAGGGCTGTTAAAGGTGAATTGGTTAGTTTTGGTGTCATAGATGTCGCCACCAAATGCAAACACCCAGCTCGCCATATTGGAGGCATCCATGCGCATTGCCATACCGATAGGCTCAGCATCACCAGTGCCCTTGGAGAAGGGGTTATCAACAGCTTTACAAGCCATTTCCTTGAATTGTTCTGGTGTTGTTGGAGGAGCGTCGTAACCCAATTCTTTCAACCACTCTAAGTTAGTGTACATAACTTCCATTGAGCGGTTTGGTGGAATGCCAAGGCGTTGGTTGTCATATAATGAATAGACATCCTGCGCAAAGAAGGCTTCCATATAGTCTGCCTGGTCCGCTTCAGCAAGACCATAGACAGGGTCGTCAATGATAGTGTTCATATCAAAAATGGCATCAGCCAATTGATACATAGCTATCTGGTTCTGATAACCAACGACGATATCAGGTACATCTGGTGTACCAAGTACGGTCATCATCTTGGTGTAAATTTCAGAATAGCGACCAGCGACTTCGGCGTGAAGTGTAATGCCATATTCGTTTGTAGCATTGAAATCATCAACGATTTTTTGTAATACAGCTTCGCGGTCACCGCTGTGGTTGTGCCAGAAGACAATTTCTTTAGCGGGTTCCACATTGGCCCAAATGCTTTCTGGGGTTTCCGGTTCAACTGGTTGATCCGGTGTATCGGGTTGCACAGGCTCTGGTTTCGGTTCTGGTGTAGTTTTACACGCCGACAGAGCAAATGCTGCGATGAGGATCATCGCAATGATTGTAAAGATCTTTCTTCTCATATTTTTTCAAAACCTCCGTTTGAACATTAAAAATTTGCAAACAGGCTAAGTTTGCCCGTCTGTTAACTATTGTACCCTATCCCTTTAGACCCGTTGTTGCAATACCCTGTGTGAACTGCTTCTGAGTAAAGATATAGAGGATGAGGATTGGTATCAAACTAATTACCGCTCCAGCCATGAGCAGCTGAGTTTCAGTACCAGCCTCTGAAACAAAATTGTACAAACCAACCATCAAAGTGCGCCATTTTCGTCCTGAGACAATAAGTGGCCATGAAAAAGCGTTCCACGCACCTGTAAAAGCGAAGAGTATAACTGTCACGATTGGCGCAGTACTGATAGGTAAGACGATTTGAGTTAAGAAACGCATATGTCCTGCCCCATCAATGCGGGCGGCGTCCCATAGCTCATTTGGAACTTGTTGAAAAAATTGCCTTAACAAGAAAACACTGAATGCGTTTGCCATAAAAGGCACTGTTAATACCCAAAATGTATCGTTCCAGTTTCCCCATGGGATAATGTTCCCACGTATCATAAACAAGTTTGGAATGAGTGTTACTGATTCAGGAACCATCATTGTAGCTAAAAACAAAGTAAAGATTAAGTTTCTGCCTGGGAACTGAATACGTGCAAAAGCATAGGCAGCAAGGATTGATGTAATCAATACGCCTATGATCGTTCCCAAAGTTACCCAGGTGCTGTTCAAAAAGTAATCTCCGAACTTTGCCCTGCTCCAGGCTTCAGCATAATTATGCCACTGTGGTACGGATGGCAGCCATCTAATTTGGAGTGTTTCTCCCAAAGTCATTAAGGATTGTGAAAGCATCCAAAAGAAAGGGAACAAACTAACAATTGCGCCAACTATTAATACGAAATAAATGAATATTTTTCCTATCACCCTTGCCACAGGGTTGGTCTTTTTAATTGTTCCAATGTGTTGTGTAAGAACATCTTGATTAGCCATAGAAGACCCTTTCTGCCATAAGTTTGTTTTGGATAAATGTCAAACCCAAAATGATAAAGAACAGTACCATCGACATGGCTGTAGCACGACCAAATTGTGTATGCTGATAAAAACGTTCAAAAATATACACACTGGCAGTTACTACCGAATCGCCTGCTGAAGGCAGTTTAAGGACATAAATATGATTAAATGCCTTAAAAGTACCAATCAACGAAATCATTGAAAGATAAAAAGTTATTGGAGAAAGATAAGGAATTGTTATATTTTTAAAAAGTTGCCATTTTGTAGCACCATCAATTTCAGCAGCTTCGTAAACTTCTTTTGGAATATTTCCTAATCCACTGAGGAAGATAACGACGTTGTAACCTACAAATGACCAGATACCAAAAATCATGATGACGATGAGTGCTAAACTTGGACCTGCCCAGAAACCTTCAAAATTAAAACCTAAAAGTTGCATGATTGGCTTACTCTCAAATCTCCATTTGAGCGGATCCATTCCAAATAAACCTATAATTCGGTTCGCGATTGAGTAGGCTTCTCGATTAAAGATAATTCGGAATACGACTGAAGCTGTTACTGCTGGCGTGATATACGGTAAAAAGTAAAGCAAGCGAAAACCTTCTTTAAACTTGATGTTCTGGTATAGAAGATAAGCTATTACAAGACCGATGATAATCTGAGTTGGCACTGTACCCATTGCGTAATAAAGCGTGTTGACCAGGGATTGTAAAAAAGACTTGTCGCCAGTTTTCATCATTGCGCCCCAGCCCTTAGAGAAAACAATACCAGATACTACAGCTATTGCCAGAAAAGCTATCCAACTGTATTTACTGTATTTGTTACTTGCTTTTTCCATTTTGTTTTGGACAAAAAAAGCAATAAAAAGGATGGCAACACCAGCCAAAACCCAAAAGAAATTATTCCATGCACCGAAAATTTGGAGGTAATTCTTTAGTCCAATGAAATCGCCCTTTTTTACATTCCAGTTGATTAATGACATGTAGAAGGCGTAACCAATTGGGAACAGACCAAATAAGAATATGATGACAAAGGCAGGAATTATGAAGGAGTAAGCAGTAAACAAATCGATTATTTTTTGGAAGCCTAATCCTCTTTTTTTAAGGACAGGTGGTTCTTCCAAAATTTGAGGAATATAATCCTCCTCAGGCTGAGGATGGACTTCTTTCAGGTTGGTCGGTACAATGGGTTCCATTGTGTTTTCTGCATTAGGAGTTTCCACTAAAACCTCTTTTCTCTAAGCAAGAACGTTATATGCAAGTTCTATTGTCCATTTTACTCGAATAAGGGAAAAATAAAACAAATTGCTCTACAGCTCTTTGATGAGAATTATTTACATCCAACATAACAACGCTATTGTACTTCAAAAAGTCAAGTTTTTTGGTGTTTCGAATGAAAATATGAGCATTTTACAAGAACCTTACTCAATCTGGCAATTTTCTAATGCCTATTTCATGTTCAAATAGACAATCACAGGATCATGATCACTAAAAGCATCCAGTTCAGGTATTACAGTATTCAAATGTACAATTTGGAAGCTTTCCATGTTGTCATAAAGCGATTTGCTTAAAAATATTTGATCCATCATTTGCCCATTTCCTTCATATACATAAGTATATCGGTTCTTTTCCGGCAAACTCAAGGTTGTATTTTTCAGTTGGTTCCCCATCAGTGTAATTATGGGTTCAGTCCAGTAGAAGTCGTTAATATCCCCTAAAACAACAATATTTGCGTGGGGATTTACTTCTAATATGCGTCTTACGAACCCATTTACAGCTTTAGCTTGCGCAACCCTTCGATCTTCAGATGGGAAAGGTGGTGGCTGTATCTCACCATATAAAGGCCCATCTTCTCCTTTTGAACTGAAATGCACACCAATAATAAAGATATCTTGCCCATTGAAAGTAAATTGTGAGATCAAGGCTTTTCTTGATTGTCTGAAACATGAATTGTTTGGCCATATACGACCGGGATTGTGACTCAGTGATAGTCTATTTCCAATATTTACAATTTCAGTTTCAGTACGAGGTCCAGCCATATTGATGGGCTCAAAAGATAGTCCGGTATCTTCTCTATAGAGTATAACAATCCGACCGTTTCCGCCTTTAATACCACCATCCGCGTTTCTTTCAGGATCGATATTTAGAAATTTATATTCAGGACCATCATTCAATCGAATAGCTTGAATTATTTTTGATAGGGTTTGATCAGCACTCACATTTTTGCTGTCAAATGAGCCATCATTGTCAAGAACTTCTTGCAACACAAGAATATCTGGCGAATTCAAACCATTCACTACATGCTTTGCGAGCTGGGTAAAACGTATCGCGTTATCTGAAGCAGACAGGTTTTCAACATTGTAACTGGCAATCGATAAAAGGTTAGCGCCTTCAATGACCTCAACCTTTTGCGCAAGTACTATTTCTTCAATATAAGCCAAAGGCTCTATTGGCATAATACGATAATTAGCAAAGTTGTAGCCGACCACTCCTCTTACAGGAGCCAATAACTTAGTACCTAATCTCATTTTTGAAATATTAATAAAAGTGTCATCCAACATGATTCGCTCTGGGTTAAAGTCATTTTCTCGGATTACAATCGCACCTGTATCCGATATCAAGTTAGCGTTCCTACCGTTATCAGCCACGATACTAACCTCATTAAAGCGGTTTGTACTGCTTACAAGCAATGGCTCACGAACTTCGACATACATACTTTCTAAACTTTCAAAGAAATCCATGCCATCTTCTTCAGGGTCAAAAAGCCCCTTGTCTTTCCCAACATAACCAACAACGTCATTTTCAATGATTTGATTTGGGATAAAACGTCCACCTTCGCCTAAAACAACAGGATCTGGCATTGGATTTTGCGAGCTTAGAATCTGTAGGTTTGATGAATTAATAAGCCTGGTAATCGTCAAAGAGTTTGATCGATTAATGGAAGGATTATGCTCTTGAACAGTGGCCTTTTCAATAAATATACGGTCTCCTCTTTTGATGGTGCTGGCAGAGGAGTATGCCACAAATAAAGCTTCCGAACTGCGATCATCATCATCTTCTATTAAATCTTGCAAATAGAATCCCTGTCCAGTAACGGCTGTCACAATCCCGGTGACACAAGTCACTTGTTCGCCTTCAAATGGCGACCGATGTCCTATACCTTGAATTGCGTGAATACGGGTTATTTGTCTTCCGGGGCATAATCTCAGTATTTCTGTTTCATCCTGAGATGATAAGTCTGATATTGAACATGAAGTGAATAATAAGGTAGTAGCAATTATGCTCATGAATACGATAGATTTCACTTTTCGCAGCATAATCTGATTTTACATGATTTCAATTAGAAATTAAGGGAACGTGGTATATTAAGGTTTGATAATGATGGGTCAGCCGCTATATACATTTTATGAAAAGTGTTTTTGAGAAACACTTGATTACTTCTTTGTATAAAAGCAGTTCTGGTCTTAGAATACAAATATTGCTTAAGGAGTGTTTGATGAACGAAGATTACATTTTGATTACAGGTGCAAATGGAGAGGTGGGTCACGGACTGATTAACCATCTCGCTAAAGTTGGTCACAAAAAGATTATTGCTTTTAGCCGTAGCCCTCTTTCTGAGGAATTACGCCCTATGGTTTCAAACCCAATGGCAATGGACGTTCAAGATCGAGAAGGATTAGCCGAACTCTTTGAAAATTTCAATATTACAACGGTTTACCATCTCGCATCGATACTCTCCACAAAAGGTGAGCATGACCCGGTATTGGCACACAATATCAATGTCAATGGAACCATGAATCTTCTTGACCTTTGTGTGAAACAAATGGAAAAGACTGGTCGACCTGTAAAGTTCATTTATCCAAGCTCAATCGCGGTACATGCCATTCCTAATCTCACCGTTAAATCTGAAGCTGGCAAAGTGAAAGAATATGACTACGTACAATCAACCACCATGTATGGTATTAACAAGCTCTACTGTGAAAATCTTGGACGCTATTTCAACAATTATTACAAGCAATTAAACTATGCGCCAAATGAGCGCCCTTATGTTGATTTTCGTGCCTTACGTTTTCCGGGCTTGATTAGTGCTGACACAATGCCCACTGGTGGCACCAGCGATTACGGGCCTGAAATGATTCATGCTGCCGCCAGCAATAAGCATTACAACTGCTTTGTCCGACCTGACTCCACTTTACCCTTCATGGTGATGCCAGATGCCATTAAATCACTCGTTATGCTCCATGCTGCTGATCGCGAACGCTTAACTCAAACCGTTTATAACGTCACCAGTTTTAGTCCTACTGCCCAGGAAATTTGTGACGTGACCAAAGCAGCATTCCCCAATGCTACTATTGATTTCGTTCCGGATGTCAATCGTCAGGGTATCGTGGATAGTTGGCCAGCTGATATAGACGATAGCGCTGCGCGTAAAGACTGGGATTGGGAACCTGATTACAATTTCGACCGCGCCATTAACGAATATCTCATTCCAGCTATTCGCCAACGCTACGCTTAATATTGGTAAATATGCCTTTATATGAGTATGAATGCCAGCATTGTGGACGACAATTTGAATTGTTACGCCCATTCAGCCAGGCTGACAGCCCTGCCGAATGTCCAGCATGCTTTAATATGGAGGTAAAAAGATTGCCTTCCTTAGTGAACGCTTATAGTGCAGGTCGTAGCCTAAGCCAAGGCTCATCACAATGCTCGTCTTGCTCCAGCCATAACTGTGGGAGTTGTGGATGAAAAAAGCTCATCAATATTTCGAAAATAAACATGTATTAATTACTGGAGGCTCCAGTGGTATCGGTTTGTGCATTGCACGTAAGCTGGTACAAATGGGAGCCTCCGTTTGTCTTTTAGCACGAAACCAGACTAAACTTGACGAGGCAGTCAGCACGCTTTTGCCTTTACGTGTACATGAAAAACAGTATTTTAATACACTTTCTGCTGATGTTGCTGACACGCCGACACTCAGTAAACTTATACCTGAATATCTCGCGAAACAAGCAATTCCAGATGTATTGATTAATGCAGCCGGCGTAGCCCGCCCTGGTTATGTAGAAGAACTTGATTTAGAAATCTTCAAATGGACCATGGATATTGACTATCATGGAACAGTTACAATGACAAAACTGCTGCTGCCTCATTTTCTTGAGCGAGGCAGTGGACACATCATCAATTTTTCGTCTTTAGCTGGTGTTTTAGGTGTTTTTGGCTACACCGCTTATTCTGCTGCTAAATTTGCAGTTCGAGGTTTCACTGATGTTTTACGAGCAGAAATGAAGCCACGGGGTATAAATGTATCCATTGTTTACCCTCCTGATACTGACACACCCCAGCTAACCTGGGAAAACCAATATAAGCCATTTGAAACACACGTCATTGCCAATTCCGATAAACCTATCCCAGCGGACATGGTAGCCAGCGCGGTTTTAAAAGCAGCAGCACGCAATAAATATGTAATAGTACCTGGTATAGACGCTAAGCTCACTTACCTCCTTGGAACGACACTTGGCGATTTAGTTTACCCAATCATGGATTTACTTGTTGCAAATGCGATAAAGAAAAAACAAACTAAACATAAATAGTCCTTTTTTAATGGAGCTCAATTATCTTTTAGATAAGTGGAAAAATGACCAATCCTTCATGGATAACGTTAGCGCGTGGATAAGTACACCCGCAGTTAAACCACGCACTGTCTCATTCCCTGACAATCTCGACCTTCGTTTAGCCAAAGGACTTTATCGTTTGGAGATTGACAATCTCTATTCCCACCAGGCTGAAAGTTTCAATTATTTACATGACGGTAAAAACGTCATCATCGCTACAGGTACAGCCAGTGGAAAGACCTTAGCCTATAACCTACCCATTCTCAACAATTTATTATCCAATTCGAAAGCTTCCGCGCTATACCTCTATCCAACCAAAGCCCTTTCACAGGATCAGCTTAGTGGACTAAACAAGCTCATAGCCTCATCTGATATTGAAAGCATTATCAAGCCTGCTATCTTTGACGGGGACACGCCGCAAAGTCATCGCAAGTCTATACGCAATACTGCGAATATCTTAAAGACTAACCCTGATATGCTTCATCAAGGCATACTGCCTCACCATACCACGTGGCATCGTTTTTTATCTGATTTGCGATTTGTTGTCATTGATGAAGCTCATAGTTACAGAGGAGTTTTTGGCTCACATTTTGCCAATGTCCTGCGCCGGCTTAAACGCATCTGTGCTTTTTATGGCTCTTTTCCGCAATTCATTCTTACTTCTGCTACCATTGGTAATCCTCAGGAACTTGCTGAAAGCCTCATAGAATCTCCCGTCCAACTTATCAATCAAGATGGATCAGAACATGGTGAAAAACAATTCATCATTTACAATCCACCTCTGATTGATCAACAACTTGGCATCAGAAAAAGCGCGGTCATAACTAGCGTAAACTTTAGTAAAACTTTAATGGGAAACTCCCATCAAACCCTTATCTTTGCCCGCACAAGGCGCACTGTTGAGATGTTTCTTAGCTATTTGCGTGACTCATTACCGTTTCATGAACGGGAACAAGTAAGTGGTTATCGCAGTGGCTATTTAAAAAAAGAAAGGCGTGAAATTGAAAGCCGTTTTCGTGAGGGTGAGCTAAAAGCAGTTGTTTCAACTTCCGCTCTGGAATTAGGGATTGATATTGGTGATTTAGAATCTGTCATTTTACTTGGATATCCAGGCTCTATCGCGACATGCAAACAGCGCATAGGGCGCGCTGGACGCAAAAACCAAAACTCTTTGGCAATCCTCATTCCTACACCGGATGCGCTTGATCAGTACCTGGCAAATCATCCTAAGTACCTCACAGAAAATAATCCCGAGAATGCCTTAATTGATCCTAACAATTTGTCCATCTTGACCCAGCATATCCTTTGCGCGGCATTTGAGCTCCCTTTTTCATCAAACGAATCTTTTGGACAACTTGATCCCTACTTGTTAAGGAGTGTTCTCGAATTTTTTTCTCAACAATCGACCCTAAACCAACAAGGGGAAAAGTTCTATTTCGTTAGTGATGATTACCCCTCTGCCAATGTCTCTTTGCGTTCTTCTTCTCCAAATCGGATAACTTTAATCTCAGAAAACGAAGATAATAAGCAAATTATAGGTGAGATAGATGCTTCCTCAGCTGCATGGTTCGTCCATCCTGGTGCTATATACTTGCATGACGCGGATATCTTTTTGGTCAAGCAACTCAATATGGAAAAAGGAGAATGCATTCTTCAGCCTGACAACTGTGAGTATTACACAATTCCTAAACAAAGTACCAGTATTGAAGATTTTAAAGTTATTACCCAAGAGCAACACGCAAGTTATCAAAGTAACTATGGGCATTTATCACTCAAGTTTGAGCTAAACAGCTACAAGAAGCTTCGCTGGCACACGAATGAGCTTATCAGCATTGAGCCTCTGAACATGCCTCCAGTCGAACTTGAAACACTTGGTTTTTGGATGAATCTTAATCAAGGTTTCCTGGAAAAACTAAAAGCCGAAGGCAAATGGGGCGCATATCAAAATGATTATGGTCCAAATTGGCAAAGGATCAGAGAGAAAATTATTCATCGAGATGGAAACCGTTGCCGGGCTTGCGGTAAATCATTTGAAAGTCAAATTTTGCATGTTCATCATATTCAACCATTCAAATCCTTTGCTGATTCAGAATTAGCGAATAAAGCCAGCAATTTAGTCAGTTTATGCCCTGCCTGCCATAACTTGGCCGAAATAAATGTGCGAATTCGCAGTGGTCTGGCTGCTGCAAGTAACGCTTTACGCAATCTCGCGCCATTGTTGATTATGTGCGATCAGGAAGATATAGGCGTGTTAGCAGAAACAAAATCCGTCCTTGCTAATGGGATGCCTTCCATATTAATTTATGACAATATCCCAGGTGGACTTGGCTTATCCAGAAAACTTTATGAAAAGCAAACCTTCTGGATTAACCGCGCGGCTGAATCGATTGAAACTTGTCCATGCGCGGATGGCTGTCCGGCTTGTGTCGGTCCTGTTGGTGAGGAAGGCTATGGTGGCAAGTCTGAAGGCATTGCTCTGCTTCGAGGCTTTAGATGAGTGATTGGCAGAACCTTAGCGATCAATTGCGCAAAATGGGGGTCAAATTTGGATTCCAAGAAGATATTTCAAAAAGAAATAAATCCTGGCCCATACAATCAGTCCTTGAGTATGATGAAACGTCTACAGCTCTTGGGTCAATTCTGTCAGTAAAGAAACGCTACAAGTTAGACTATACGCAAGGCAATTACAATTTGCATCCTGCAGCCAAGTTTTTAAGATTATTACAGTGGGCTGATATTCCTGGGAATGTTCCTATATCATTAAATAATTTCATTTTTCTGGACGCAGAAACAACAGGCTTATCTGGTGGAACTGGGACGATGATATTCTTACTGGGACTATCAAAGTATGATGATGGTGATTTAATACTTGAACAATTCTTTCTGCGCAATCCATCCGAAGAAGAAGCCTTTTTACACGTAATCTCCCAGTTTTGCAAAGACATGAAAGTTGTCATAACCTTTAACGGCAAAGCTTTCGACATCCCCATACTCAACACCCGTCACATCTTGCAAAGAGTTCCAAGTCCCTTCATGGATGTTTACCATATCGATTTGCTGACCATAAGCAGGCAACTTTGGAAATTGCGCTTAGAACAATGTCGGCTATCGAATATTGAACAGCATATTTTGCAATTTCATCGGGATGGCGCAGAAGTACCTGGCTATCTCGCGCCAGAATTCTACAAGGACTATCTTAGAACTGGCGATGCTCGTCCTTTGAAAGGAGTCTTTTATCATAATCAGGAAGATGTCGTGAGTTTAGCTGCATTGTTTAGTCATATTGCAAACATTCTCGAAAATCCACTTGACGATAAATTACCATACTCTCACGACAGTTATTCTCTTGGTCGGGTCTTTGAGAGATTGAATGAAACCGACATTGCGCATCAGCTTTACCAACAATCCCACGTCCATCAAGATGATTTTAATTTACGCACACGATTTCTACTTCAACAAGCCAGTCTTTTTAAACGACAAAACATGTATCAAAATGCTTTATCACTTTGGGAAGAAGCCGCAAGTCTTCAATCCATAACCGCCATGGAAGAACTCGCCAAATATCACGAGCATAAGTCAAAGCACCTTCAAATCGCCTTACAACTTACCAGTCGCGCATTAGAACAGTTAAAGGGTGAAAAAGAAATGAACTTAAAAGTTTATACAAGGTTTGAAAATCGCAGAACCAGGCTCATTAATAAAATTAAAAAGACTGAATTTAAGGGATGATAGAGCAAAAGAGACTGGAAATCTTTAATAAGCAAATATTTTTCCTTAAAAGTGCTCCATTTGTAAATTAATTATTAACAAATCAACACCTTTAAAAATAGGAAGTTCAACTTTATACACTTTTACTCATTTTCAAATTTTAGATAGCCTTTTCACGTTTTGTACGATCATTCAATCATTAAAATATTCGTCTACACGCAAACTCCTTCGTTTCTAAAGATAAAGGGCTTATCTTTCGCTTTTCTAAATGGGTTGATTCGTTTCAAACATAGCATTCAACCCTTTGTATTCCAACACTTTATTCAAAAACGCCTGGCAAATTCTTATGTAATTTCAAGACCTAACTTATCTCTTATGGAGATGATTAAACACCCATTAGCTTGACACTTCATCAAATTGAACCTATAATTCCTAACGTAAAAAGTCACTTTGAACAGATAAGTGAGTTCAACTGTTCTAATAGTAGCCATTGTCAGAGCAAAGTGATAATGTCCTAAAGTAGCAAAGTAGAAATGTCCTAATTAAGATTAGGAGCTATGAACAGAACATTAGAAATGAGCACAAAAGAACTAATCCGAAAAACGGTTATAGACCGT
>Ga0255346_1001120_pt1 | contig 39482 bp, 38 predicted proteins | sample wastewater_treat_FD_194410 | JGI IMG/M metagenome (GOLD analysis project Ga0255346, IMG submission 194410) | Wastewater microbial communities from Lulu Island WWTP, Vancouver, Canada - plant22 | ecosystem: Engineered > WWTP > Wastewater > Unclassified | place: Canada: Vancouver, British Columbia...
ATGGTAATAAGTATGTTGACTTAATAGTAAAAGATTTTAGAAAGATATAAATATGGAAAGAACTCTCATTAAAAATTTAAAAGAAAAAATAGGTCAGGAAATAAAAATCTCTGGGTTTGTGCAGGCTATAAGAAACCAAGGTGGGATAAAGTTTATAGTTATGAGAGATGTCACAGGAACTGTTCAGATTGTGTTTTTAAAGGAAAACGAAGAGGTTTTTGATATGGTCAATAATATATCTCTTGAGTCAGTAGTATCAATAGAGGGTTTAGTAAAAGAGGAAAAACAAGCTCCTGGAGGATTTGAAATTCAAGCTAAGCATATGACTGTGTTATCAAAAGCAGATTTGGGTTTACCTATTCCGATTGTTGAAGAAAAAGGAGGGGAGCCAACAGATGTCTCTGTGAGACTCGATTGGCGTTGGCTTGATCTCAGAAAAGAAGAAAATCTTTTAATATTTAAAGTTTGGACAGAATTGGAAAGAGGATTCAGGAAACACTTTGAAGATCTTGATTTTGTACAGATTTATACGCCTTCACTAATGGGAACGGCAAGTGAGACGGGAGCAGATGTTTTTAAATTAAAGTATTTTGATAGGGAAGCCTACTTAGCACAATCGCCTCAATTTTATAAACAAATGGCCCAAGCTTGTGGTTTTGAAAAGGTTTTTGTTATGGGGCCAGTTTTTAGAGCTGAGCCATCATTTACTGCAAGGCACATGACTGAATTTACAGGATGGGATTTTGAAATATCTTATATTGATTCCCATATTGATGTAATGGAAGAGGAAGAGAAACTTTTAGTGGCGGGATTTTCTAGATTAAAAGAAACTGTTTTGCCAGAAATAGAAATTCCTTCCATTCCCTTTCCTAAGATTACTATGAAGGAAGCAAAGGAGAAGTTAGAAAAAGCTGGTGTTATCGGCGGTAGAAAACACGATTTAACTGGAGAGGAGGAGGTTGAGCTTAGTAAATTAATAAAAGAAGAAACAGGTCATGATTTTGTCTTTATAACTGATTGGCCTGTTGAAGCAAGACCTTTCTATCATATGAAGTATGAGGATAACCCCAGTCTTACTAAAAGTTTTGATTTACTTTACAAAGGTTTGGAGATAACCACTGGTTCTCAGAGAGAGCATAGGTATGATGTCTTAGTATCTCAGGCAAAAGAAAAAGGCATGGGAATAGAGTCTATTCAATATTATCTTGATTTCTTTAAATATGGTTGCCCGCCACATGGCGGGGTTGGTATAGGTCCTGGGAGGTTGGTAATGAAGATACTAGACATTCCTAGCGTTAAAGAAGCTACATTCCTACCCAGAGATGTAAAAAGATTGAAGCCTTAATACAAAATGACTTCTAATGTTTCTATTTCTATCAGAAGAAGGTTATTACTGACCCTGACAGAAGGTGTATTAAAATTACTTTGGTTTATAGACAAAGTAACTAGTTTAGACATTAGATATTTACCCAAGGCATTTTTTTATGTTTTAATTTTCTCAATATCCTCAGGATTTTTTCTTTTCATAGGTTATTCAATGAGGACGGGGTATTTGAGTGATATAGCTTATGAAAAAATCTCTCCAGATTATGTACCGTTACAAAGTGTTGTAGTTAGGTATCCTATAAGTAGAAACACTCATCCCAGTCTCGAAATTTCTGCTAAATCAGCAGTAGCTATAGATAAAAAAACAAATAAAGTTTTATTTGAAAAAAATCCAGATGAAAAGCTTCCCCCAGCATCTACTGTTAAATTGATGACAGCTTTGATAGCTAAGGATATTTATGATGATAATGAGGTTTTGACGGTTTCTAAAAGTTGTACAGAAGTTGATAGCACAAAAGTTATGTTGAAAGAAGGAGACGCCTTTACAGTATCAGATTTAATAAAAAGCATGTTAATTGGCTCTGCTGGAGATTCTGCGTGTGTTATAGCCAATTCTAAGATAGATGAGGGGGAGTTTGTAAATAAAATGAATGATAAGGCTCAGGTATTAGGCATGTCTTCCACTAATTTCTCTAATCCCATAGGACTTGATGGAGTAGATAATTCCCAGCATTCAACAGCAAAAGATTTGTATAAATTATCTAAACATGTGACGTCTTTTCCTGATCTAGGAGATATTGTGGGAACCAAGTCTTTTACAATGTACCCTGTTGGGGAAGAAAACTTTTTAACAGTTACCAATACTAACAAGACATTATGGAGTATAGATAATTCTGTAGGTGTTAAGACAGGTACTACTAGAGGAGCTGGGGAGGTTTTAGTTTATGAATATAGAGATGACGAAAAGGATATTTTTATTGTTGTTATGGGAAGTAGGGATAGATTTACTGATACAGAAAAGATATTAGATTGGGTTAACGAGCATTATATTTGGAAATAATTATCTTGTAGGGACAGCAGCTTGTTTTGTCCACTGACCTGTTATTGCTGGGAAGTATAATGTTATATCCCCTCCACCAGAATCTCTTGAGGTGTATTTACCAGAAAAAACATAAATTGGCTGGAGATAGGTTTGATATTCTGGAGTTTCGTAATATGCCAGATATATTTTATCTATCAATATTTTATCGACAGTGACTGGTGTGTAATTCTCAAATGGGTTTAGATTAGTTGGTTTTACACCCACAATGACACCTTTTCCTGTTTTTACAGATTCCCATGCTTCTTGGACAGTTATAATTGGATATGTAGCATTGGTATTAGTTTCTAATTGCCAGAAATCTGCTTCTAAGATCGGGTTGCCTAATACCCCAACTGTTCCTGCTTTTGCGATAATAACTCTAAGCATACCCTTGTACGGATTTGGCCCTAAAATGGGATATTTTTCTAAGAATCTATAAAAATCAACCATAGCTACCTGTGCTTCTAATTCATTATCTGTTTTAACTAATCTATTGTTTACATAGTATCCAAAAGTCACTACTTGAGATCCGCTAGGATATAGACCATCATCAAACCTGTATATTGATGATAATTTTCTTGAAGCAATGCCTGTAGCCTCACGTGTGTTTAAAGATCTTGGAGAGTAATAACTACTCTTACCATTCATGTTAGTTTTTAATTCAATCGCTCTGGTGTTTATATCTATTTTTAAAGTACTACCGTATTGAGAGTTTCTCCATCTATATACAGTTCCTTTTAAATCTGATACCAAATTCTCATTTTCAAAACCAAGAGTTTTGGCCTCTGATATGGCATTATTACCCGCTAAATAAGAATATTGCTGAGGTTTAAATTTATAAACCTTCATTTTATCTGGGAGATTACCGGGAAGTTTTGCATTTGCAGTATTAAGAACGTACTCAGGGTTCTCATTTGTTATTCTTTTTTTAACAAACTGTAGTTGATCAAGTTGGTTGTATATTGGGTTTGGTGGGGTTTTCTTTACAAAAATAGCCTTAAAAAGTGAAACAGATCCAGGAAAAATCACCAGAGTTAGGATGTAATACCCTGCAATTATAAATATGAGATATTTAGAGAATTTTTTAATAAATTGGGCAGTCTTTGTAAGATTCATCAACATAATTTTAGCAGAAAGTATCGTTTGTCGGTAGGTTATTTGTTTGATGTTAGTACTAAATTTTCGTGATAAAATCCAAGTTATGAAGATGAGAACAAGAATGGCCCCCAGCCCTACAGGGGAAATACATGTAGGAAGTATAAGAACTCTTTTGTATGATTACGCTTTAGCAAAACAATCTGGAGGTGAGCTTATACTTAGAATTGAAGACACAGATCAAAGTAGATATGTTAAAGGCTCTGTAGAGAGAATACTTAAAGTTATTAAGGATTTTGGTTTAAATTGGGATGAAGGCCCTGAGGTTGGTGGTCCTCACAGCCCCTATTTTCAATCACAAAGATTAGATATATACAAAAAGTATGCTTTAGAATTAGTGGAAAAGGGTGTAGCTTATTATTGTTTTTGTGATGAAGATAGATTAGAGAAAGTTAGAGAGGATCAAAAAAGACTAGGTGCTGTTCCAAAGTACGATAAATTTTGTCTGAATTTAAGTAAGGAAGATATAGAAAAAAATCTTAAAGAAGGAAAACCATACGTTATAAGATTAAATGTTCCTAAAGATGAAATGATAGAGTTTGAGGATGCAATTATTGGTAAAGTTTCTTTTCCCTCAAATGATGTTGATGACCAAGTGTTGTTGAAGTCAGATGGGTTTCCTACGTATCATTTAGCTGTAGTGGTGGACGATCATCTTATGGGAATTACACACGCATTAAGAGGTAGGGAGTGGTTACCTTCAACTCCAAAACATATCTTGTTATACAAGTACTTTGGTTGGGAAATGCCAAAATTTGTACACCTTCCGTTGCTTAGAGAAGTAGATAGCACTAAGAAGTTATCAAAAAGGTTTGGATCCGTGCATGCCATGGGTTTTCTAGAGGACGGTTATTTACCAGAAGCTTTATTAAACTTTATGATGTTTTTGGGTTGGAATCCAGGGACGGAACGAGAGATTTACTCTTTAGAGGATTTTATAAAAGATTTTTCATTAGATAAAGTTCAGAAATCAGAAATGGTTGCTTTTGATAGACAAAAGCTTTTGTGGTTTAACGGTATGTACATAAGAAACCTCCCATTAGAAGAATTGTGGAGAAAGTTGAATTCTTGGTATAAGGAATATTCAAAAGACAAGCCTAAATTTAGTAAGAGTACTGAACCCTTTAACTTAAAGGTTTTGGATTTGGTTAGAGAAAGGATGAAAAAGTTATCCGAGTTTAACGACCTCTCTGAGTATTTCTATGAAAAACCAAAAGTAGATAAAGATGCAGTAATTAAGTTCTCAGAAAATAAAGATAGGGCAAAAGAAATAATAGATAATTTTATAAGTGTTTATGAAAATGTAAGTTCTGAAAACTGGAACATTGAGTATTTAGATAAAATATCACATGAAAAATTAACAGAATTTTCATATAAACCAAAGGAAGCTTTTATGACGATAAGATTTGTAGTTACAGGAAAAGATCATACCCCGCCTTTATTTGATGTTTTAGGGCTGATAGGAAAAGATGAAGTTTTGGATAGACTAAGAAAATTTAAATTATAACGTCGTAAAATCTACGTAATTTCTCCTAAAAATAGAAAATTCTCGTTGATAAATATATCTCCCTTGTTAAAATTAAATTATAAAATTTAAAACAGGAGGTAGACATATGGCAGCAAAAGTTTCTTCTAAAGCTAAAGAAAAACCATCCGTTATGGACGGGAGAGATTTAGCTTTAAAAACAGCAATAGATCAGATAGAGAAAAATTTTGGAAAAGGTTCAATAATGAAACTGGGAGGAAATGTTAGTGAGAGGTCTATTCCAGTTATCCCAACAGGATCCATAGCTTTAGACATGGCTTTAGGTGTTGGCGGTCTTCCAAGAGGTAGAATAATTGAAATATTTGGTCCCGAATCTTCTGGAAAAACGACATTAGTGCAGCATATAATTTCAGAAACCCAAAAATTAGGTGGAACAGCCGCTTTAATAGATGCAGAAAATGCATTTGATCCTTCCTATGCCGAGAGAACGGGTGTGGATGTTGAGAATCTATTAGTATCCCAACCTGATACAGGAGAACAAGCTTTGGAAATAGCAGAAACTCTCATAAGATCAAATGCTGTTGATTTAGTGGCTATAGATTCTGTTGCTGCACTTGTTCCTCGTGCCGAGATTGAAGGAGATATAGGCGATAGTCATGTAGCCATGCAAGCAAGATTAATGAGTCAGGCGTTAAGAAGGCTAAGTGGAGCTATAAGTAGATCAAAATGTACTGTTGTTTTTACCAACCAGCTTAGATCTATGATAGGTGTTATGTTTGGAAATCCAGAAACCACTGCTGGTGGAAAGGCATTAAAATACTATGCTTCTGTGAGGATAGATATTAGAAAAGTAGGAACGTTAAAAAAAGGAGATGAGTTTTATGGTATTAGGGTTAGAGCTAAGGTGGTTAAAAATAAAGTAGCACCTCCTTTTAGATCTGCAGAGTTTGATATTTTATTTAACGAGGGGATAAGTAAGGAAGGTAGTCTTTTAGATGTGGGTGTAGAGTTTGGTGTAGTCAAAAAAAGCGGTGCTTGGATGGAATACAATGGTGAAAAAATTGGTCAGGGAAAGGATGCAGCAAGACAGTTCTTGAAAGAAAATCCAAAGATTATGTCTGATATAGATAAAAATGTTAGGGTCGCCATGAGGCAAAAAAATGATATACCATTAAATATTGGATCCAAAACAGACCAAGATTCTACCAATAATGACAATAATGAAGAGTCTGTAGAATAAAAATATGGATTTAAATAAAGAAGAAATTTTTTCTAGGTCGTATCTGAAGGTATTGAATTTTCTTTCCTTCAAAAAGAGAAGTTTAAAAGAGATATTAGATTGTGTTAAAAAAACTGTACTAAAAAACCATCTCCCGTTAAGGGAAAATCAGGAAATAGAAGATCGTATTGTTTTAATGTTGAAAAAAGATGGGTATATAAAGGAATTCCATGATTTTGATTTTTCTACTTCTTATGTTGATGGTTTAACAAAATCCGGCAAGACATTTAATAAGATCAAAATAAAGGAGTTTCTTAGACGTAAAGGTGTTGATTCTAATGTTATTAATGATGTTATAGATAGTGTCAGTGATGATCAAGTTTATTCAAGTGTTTTTAAAGATGCTGAGAAGAAGCTGAGAACTTTTAAAGATGGCAACTTAAGTCTCACAAGGAAAAAGCTTTTAAACTATTTATATAGGAAGGGGTATCCTTTTGGAATTTCTTCGGCTGTTGTTGACACTTTGACCAAGTTAAAATAGAATCAATATGTGGAAATGGCTATGAAAAACGGATTTTTTATTACAAATATTAATACTTTTTGTTTTTATAATCCTGAGTATCGGGCGTAATATACGTTTTTCATCCTAATCCCTAAAATTTAAAACCTTAATGTAGGTTGGATTGTGTTAATTAATACGGAGGTTAAGAAATATGGAAATAATTGTAGTTCTTGTGGCCGTGGTTGCCTTATTTGGAGGATATATTGCTTATTCCAAGCATAAAAATAAAGCTCCTCAGGAAAATAATGAACAACCTTCCACTTTAAAGAAAGACCCTGTTGTAAATGTTGTTAGAAACATAGATGTAGATAACGAATCTGTTGTAATTGAAGCACGTGCGAAAGCTAAGGATATAATAGTTGAGGCAAAATCAGAGGCTTTAAATATCCAATCTAAAGCTCAGGAGCAAGCTAGAAAGATAAAAGAAGATTCATTAGAGTCAGAAAGAAAAGCAGCTGTATTAAAGGCTCAGGTTGATGCTAAAGCTAAGGAGCTTGAAAGTAAAGCTAAAAATTTAGTTTCTATTAAAGAAAATTTAGAGAAGAAACAGTCTGAGATAGAAGATTTTCATAGAAAGCAACAAGAAGAGATTGAGAAAATAGCTATGCTTTCAAAAGAAGAGGCCAGAGATCTTTTGCTAAAAAATCTGGATAAAAATTTAGTAGAGGAAAAAGGCAAGAGAATACGAGAAAAGGAGGATGAAATTAGACGAGAGTCTCAGGAATTAGCGAAACAAATACTAATGGAGGCTTTGGAGTTTGGTTCCACAGACATAGTTATCGAACACTCTACATCAAAAGTAAAACTCCCAGATGAGGAGCTTAAAGGTAGGATTATAGGAAAAGAAGGTAGGAATATAAGAACATTTGAGGAGTTAACAGGTGTTGATTTAGATCTGGACTCGTCCCCAGGAGACATTATTGTCTCATGTTTTGATTCTGTAAGAAGAGCTATTGCGACAACCGCCTTAGAAAGATTGGTAGCCGATGGAAGGATACAGCCAGCCAGAATAGAGGAGATTGTAGATCAGACAAAAAAGGAGATGGAAAACATAATGTATAAAGCTGGTGATAGTATGTGCCATAAGTTAGGTTTATATAATATTCCAAAGGATTTAATACAAACGCTGGGAAGGTTTAAGTATAGATTTTCCTATGGGCAAAATATGTTAGAACACACCATGGAGACTGCAAGGATAGGTATGTATATTGCTGGAGAAATTGGGGCAGATATTGAGACGGTAAAAATGGGATGTTTATTTCACGATATTGGTAAGGTTTTGAATGATCAGGATGGTTCTCACGTGGAGATCGGGGTTGATCTTTTAAGGAAACATAAGATATCTGAGGAAGTTATAAAATGTGTTGCTGAACACCATGACGATAGACAGACGACAATTGAATCAGCAATAGTGACTTTGTCTGACCATGTTAGCGGTGCTAGACCGGGATCAAGAGGTGAGGATTATGAATCTTATGTGAAAAGACTTAGAGATTTAGAGGAAGCTGCGATGTCTTTTGATGGTGTAGAGAAGGCCTATGCAGTATCAGCTGGAAGAGAAGTAAGAGTATTTGTTAGACCAGAAAAAGTTGACGACTATTCTACAGCTTTGTTAGCAAAAGAGATCGCTAGGAAGATAGAGCTTGAACAGAACTACCCAGGTGTAGTAAAAGTAATAGTGATAAGGGAAACAAGAGTTTCAGAGACAGCTAAATAGTTTCTGTTATTCTTGTTAATCTAAAAAAATTATGTATTACATTTTAGTAGGAGTTTTAGTTCTTTTAACCTTTATCCTTTTTATGAAGGCTTTAGGTTCTGTGTTGAAAAGCATTATAACAACAACTTTTTTTCTTGTTGTATCAACATTTATAGTGTTGATGTTAAAGTCTCTTGGAAAACCTGTTGATATTTTTGGAATGTATAAAATTGATAAATTTGTAATTACAAAATACGAAAGGTAAAGATACATGAAGATATTATTTGCTGGGGAAATAGTAGCAAAACCTGGTAGGGAAATTGTCCAAAAGTTTTTACCAGAGATAATAAAAGAGAATAATGTAGATTTTGTTATTTCTAACTGTGAGAATTTATCTGGTGGGCGCGGTATTACAAAGGAAAAGATAGATCAAATGAGAATGGCGGGAGTAGATTATTTTACAAGTGGTGAGCATGTTTTTCAGGAAAAAGGGACAGAAGATTTTATTGATGATGTGCCTGTTTTAAGACCTGCAAATTACCCAGAAGGTACGATAGGAGAAGGTTATAAAATAGTTGATACAGGTAAAAATGGAAAAATACTTATTATAAATTTAATGGGCCTGACCTCTTTTAACAGTAGAAACTCATTCCTTGATAATCCCTTTAAAATAGTAGATAAAATTCTTGAAGAAACAAAGGATGAGGATATAAAAGCTAGGATTGTAGATTTTCACGCAGAGGCTACAAGTGAGAAATACTCTATGGGTTTCTATTTAGATGGTAGGGTTGATGCAGTAATAGGTACCCATACTCATGTTCCAACATGCGATAACATAGTATTACCCAAAGGAACATTGTACCTTACTGATGTAGGTATGTGCGGTGCCATTGACTCTTCACTAGGTGTTAAGGTTGATATTACAATAAAAATGTTTTTGACTGCAATGAGTCAACGTTTTGAATGGGAAAGTGCTGGAAGAAAGGCTTTTCGCAGTGTATTATTAAATCTACAAGAAAAAACAATTGTTAGGATTGATAAATTATTATAAGTTGCCTGACCGGGCAGCAATTTTCTTGACGAGAGGGGGTGTTAAGAATGACAAAAATTGATTTAATTGCTAAGGTTGCAGATGTAGCAGGGATGACCAAAGTCGATGCAACAAAAGCTGTTGATGCAATAGCAGCTGCAATCGAAAAATCCCTTTCAAAGGGTGAGAAAGTAACATGGACAGGATTCGGTACATTTGAAGTTAGAAGCAGAAAAGCAAGAACAGGAAGAAATCCTCAGACAGGAGCACCCTTACACATCCCAGCAAGCAAAACTCCTGCTTTCAAAGCTGGAAAGAGCTTAAAGGATGCTGTTAAATAAGTGATTTAGTGTTTGTACAGCGCTAGTACAAAAGAACCCCGCCATAAAGCGGGGTTCTTCGTTTGATTTTTTAATTAAGATGTTAGAATATACAGTCGTATGGCTACAGATAAAAATTATTATGAAACATTAGGCGTCAAAAAAGACGCATCTCAAGAAGATATTAAAAACGCTTACAGAAAAATGGCAAGAAAGTACCATCCTGATATGGTTAAAGATAGTGAAAAAGCTGAGGCAGAGAAGAAATTTAAAGAGATAAATGAAGCTTATCAAGTTCTAAGTGATTCAGAGAAAAGAAAAATGTACGATCAGTTTGGAACTGCAGATTTTAATGGAGGTGCGGGTTTTTCTGGAGGACATCAAGGTCAGTGGGGACCCTTTAGTTATCAGTATTCAAGCTCTGGTGGTAACCCCTTTGGTTTTGAAGATGGTGGCTTTGATCCTTTTGATATATTTGAGAGTTTCTTTGGTTTTAGAGGTTACGGGTCTAAACCTAAAAAAGGCAAAAATCTTTACTACGAGATGGATATAGACTTCAAAGATATGATTTTTGGAGTTGAAAGGGAGATAGACATAGAAAGTGGAAAAGTGAAAATAAAAATACCTGCTGGAATGAGAGATGGGATGGAGATAAAGTTTGCTGGAAAAGGTATGGAAGGGCCTAAAGGTATGCCTAACGGTGATTTGTATATTACGGTTAGGGTAAGATCTATGCCTGATTTTGTGGTAATGGGTGATGATGTGCTAATAAATAAGGAAATAAGCATGGTGGGTGCTGCTTTGGGTGGTGTTGTGGAAGTTCCAGTTATAGATACAAAAAGTAAAAACGGGTTGAATAAAGCTAACTTAAAAATCCCAGCTGGTACTCAATATGGTTCTAGATTTTTATTAAGAGGAAAAGGGATGCCAAAACTTCATGGAAGAGGTCAAGGTAACGTTATAGTTCAAGTTTTGGTTAGAACGCCAGAAAAACTTACTAAAAAGCAAAAAGACCTATTAGAAAAGTTCTAATAAATTTGACCTCAAGCTTTTAGTGGTATAGAATCCCTATGTATTAAGATTATCGTAATATGTTTGATTTAAGTGGGCCGAACCCACTTTTTTTAATAGGATAGTTAATTATTAAAAGGAGAATATTATGGCAATATCGGAATTTAGTGCCGCTATAAGTCAAGTTGCTACCGAAAAAGGTATAACTGTTGAAAGTGTTCTTGAGTCTGTTAAATCAGCTTTAGCTACAGCTTACAAAAAAGATAGAAAAGAAGCTGGGGAAGATGTTGAGTTAGAGGAGATAGTAGTAGATCTTGATTCTGAAACAGGTGAAGTAAGAATATTAAAGGAAGGTATGGATGTAACTCCAGATGGTTTTGGAAGAATTGCAGCACAAACTGCAAGACAAGTAATGGTTCAAAAAATAAGAGAAACCGAGAAAGATGTTATAACCACAGAATTTAGAGGAAAAATAGGTCAAATTGTTTTGGGGACCGTCTTTAGAGTTGAGAAAGGAATAGTTACTTTAGATATGGGAAAAAACAGGAGCCAGGGTGTAATGCCAAAAAATGAGCAAGTACCTACAGAAAATTACAGAATAAATCAAAGAATAAAGGTTTTAGTAAAAGATATTCAGGAAACAACTAGAGGTACAGAGATAGTTGTTAGTAGATCTGATCCAGATTTTGTTGTAAGACTTTTTGAACAGGAAGTTCCTGAGATTGCAGCAGGTACAGTTGTTATTGAGGCCATCGCTAGGGAAGCAGGTTCTAGGACAAAGATGGCAGTTTCTTCAAAAGATGAAAAAGTTGATCCAATTGGTAGTTGTGTTGGTCAAAAAGGTGTAAGGGTTCAATCTATAATATCCGAGCTTTTTGGTGAGAAAATAGACATTGTTCCTTACTCTGATAGTTTGGAGAAATTTATTGCAGCTAGTTTGTCCCCAGCAAAAGTTACTGAGGTAGAGCTATATACAAAAGAAAAAAGAGCCTTGGTTACAGTTCCTGAGGATCAACAGAGTCTAGCAATTGGGAAAGAAGGTCAGAACGCTAGGTTGGCTAATAAGCTTACAAAATGGAAAATAGATATTAAAGGTATTGCAGGTGTTTTCTCAAGTGAGGATGCTGAAAATGCAGAAATAAAAGAGGAGAAAGAAGATAAAGTTGTAGGTGTGTGGGATGCTGAGATAAAGAAATTTGAAGAAGCTGAGGAAATGAGGAAAAAAGAGGAGTTAGCTACTGAGGAAAGTGTTGAGGAAACCACAGAGGATACTGATGAGCAAACTGAAATAGAAGTTTCAGATTTCGAAGATACTAAAGAAGAATAATTTATTTAGTAACAATGGGAAAAAACGGTGTAAGATTATATTGCCTGTTTAATATATGTCTAAAGATGTTAAAAATAAAATTGAAAAAAACATTAGACCACCTATTGTTACTTTTATGGGTCACGTTGACCATGGAAAAACCAGTATACTTGATCGTTTGAGAAAAACTAATATACAGGAAAAAGAGTACGGTGGTATAACTCAACATACAGGTGCTTATCAGATTTCCCATGAAGGAAAGAAAATCACATTTATTGATACTCCTGGACATGCTGCTTTTACTCAAATGAGAGCGAGAGGTGGTCGTGCCGCTGATATTGTTGTTTTGGTTGTTGCTGCTGAAGAAGGTGTAAAGCCCCAGACTAGGGAAGCAATATCTCATATAAGAGCGGCAAAAGCTCCTTTGATAGTAGCTATTAATAAAATAGACAAACCTGGGGCAGATCCTCGCAAAGTTAAGCAAGAATTGGCCCAAGAAAATATATTAGTTGAGGACTGGGGTGGTAGTGAACTTTGTGTTGAAATATCCGCTAAAACTGGTGAAGGTATGGATAAGCTTTTAGACGCCATTTTACTTATGGCTGAGATGCTGGAAATAAAATCTGACCCTGATGGAGAGTTGGAAGCTATTATAATAGAAGCTCGTCTTGATAGAAAAAGAGGCGTTGTGGTGTCTTGCATTATAAAAAATGGTTCTTTAGAAGTTGGTGATAATGTTGTGGCGTCAGGATTTAGTGCCAAAATTAAGAGCATGAATGATTACAAGGGAAACACAGTGAAAGTAGCTCTTCCTTCTGATCCTGTGGAAATCCTTGGTTTTAGAGATGTTCCTCATATTGGAGATTTAATATTAACCAAAGGTAGTGACTTGGTTGAATTAGCTCAGGATATAAATAAGATGGAAATTGTAGGTAAAGACGCTAAAAGAATGATATCTGTAGTTTTAAAGGCAGATACAGAGGGGACGCTTGAGGCCATAAAGGGAGGGTTGTCTGATTTGGTTACATCATCTGCTGAAACAACGTATGCTATAAAATTTCTTCATACCGGAACAGGAGATATAAATGAGTCTGATGTTATGTTAGCTCAAAGTGGGAAAGGTGTCGTTATAGGTTTTGGTATAAAAACATCACCATCGGCAGAAAGTCTAGCTGAATCATCTGGAGTTTCTGTGAGAACTTATAAAACAATTTATGACCTTTTAGATGATTCTGAATCTTTGTTAGAAGGCACTGCAAGTACAGAAACTTCAAAAATAAAAGGTAGAGCTAAAGTCTTAAAAATATTTAAACTTGATTCAGGGGATATTATAGCTGGTTGTAAGGTTTTGGCTGGTGCACTAAGAGTTAAATCAAGGGTAGCTATATATGATAAAAATCCCGCTGATGTAAAGAAATCAGATGAACCATTGTTTTACGGATCTGTTAAAAAATTAAAAAAAGGTAAAGATGATACAGATATGGTTGGTAAAGATATCGAATGTGGAGTTCTTTTAAAACCTCAATTTGAAGGTATTTCGGAAGATATGTATCTTGAAGTTTTATAATTCAAACAAGTGCATTTGACACTATAGGATTAATGTTGTAAAATCCACTATGAATTGTTAGCATTATGCGTTTTTAGTTTCCAAAAGTATTTATGTTCACTAAGTAATTGATATGAATTTTGAAATAGATAAAACAAACCAAATATTAGATCTTATAAAAGAGGCAAAAAGTATTGCTATTGTGCCTTTTAGGACTGCGGGTATGGATGCCTTTTCTGCTTCAGTAGGTCTTTACTACATGTTAAAAAACGAAGGAAAAGATGTATCTATAATTTACCAAGGTACTGTCCCAGAAGAGTTTGCTGACAATAAGGATATCAATGTACAACACGGGTCTGGAAAAAGAGAACTTGTGGTTTCTGTGGACTATTCAAATACAGAGGCTTCTAAGGTTAATTATTCAACTGAAGATGATGTTTTACATTTTTCCATAAGTCCTGTCGGTAGAGATTTTGATCTTTCAAGAGTCCAGTTTGAATTAAAAGGCTTTAATTTTGATTTAATAATTACTATTGGTGCACAGTCTAGAGAAGATATTAGTACAGATCTTGAAAATATAGGTGGTGGTTTTGGAGAATCTGATTTGTTAAATATAGATAATACTGAAGGAAACGATAGGTTTGGAAGTATTAATGTTGTTGATCCGACATCAAAAAGTTTATGTTTATTAACTCTTAATATAGGTGTAAAATGGGGCTTAGATATTACTGACAACGCTGCTGAAGCTTTATTGAAGGGTATTTCCAAGAAAAAGTTTTAGTGGTTGATTTTTAGTGTCTATTTTGTTATATTTTCGTAGTTAATTATGGCTTTACCTAAAGAAAAAAAGGTACAAATAATAAAAGGTAGCAGACTTCATGAGTCTGACACCGGTTCGCCGGAGGTTCAGGTTGCACTCTTAACAGAGAGTATTTCCAGACTCTCCGATCATCTTAAGAACCATAAAAAAGATGACCACTCTAGAAGGGGTCTACTTCAAATGGTAAATAAGAGAAGAAGACTTATAGCTTATCTTAAAGGAAAAGATGAGGATAGGTATGGCCAGCTAATTGAGAAATTAGAGCTATCTAAGTAAGGTTAGCTGTAGATATTTAGGGTAGTGGGCTTATCTTTAGGATTAGGAGGCAGGTTAGTACGCATAAAGTGTGTATTAATTTGAATCTTAATCCTCTTGATATAAACCCCTATAAAGAAAAAATGAATAAAATTGTAAGAAAAGAAACCAATTTTGCTGGTAGAAAGCTTGTGCTTGAAACAGGTGAGTTAGCTTTGAGAGCCAATATGGCTGTAAAGGCTGCATATGGAGATACAGTTCTTCTTGTAACTGCTGTTTCAGGAGAACCTTCCCCTGACGCTGATTTTTTGGGTCTTAGAGTGCAGTATGAAGAAAAGTTATATGCTAGTGGTAGTATAAAAAGTTCCAGATTTGTAAAAAGAGATGGGAAAGCCACTGATGATGCTGTTATTGCTAGAAGATCTATAGATCATGCTATCAGACCTTTATTTCCAAAAGACTATATGGATGAAGTACAACTTGTTGTTACAGTACTTTCTTTAGATGAAGACGCTGATCCTGAGTTTTTAAGTATGATAGCGACCTCAGCTTGTTTACAAGCCAGTGATATACCGTTTTACGGTCCCTTTGCTTCTGCAAGAATAGGTTTAATAGATGATAGTTTAGTATTATCACCTACTCTTAAAGATCTTGAGGAAAAAAGTGATTTAGACATGATGGTTTCTTTTGTTGGTGATGATAAGAGATTTTTAGCTGCAGAAGTGGAGGCTAATGTATTACCAGAAGAAAAGATATTAGAGGCAATTAATTTTGCAAGAGATAACACTCAAGAATTGTATGATTTCATAGGATCATTTGTTAAAGAAGTTAATCCAGATGGTGAAAAGTATGAGTATGTGTCAAGATTTCCTCCTGAAGAACTAATAAATATAGTATCGGATCAATATTTTGTAAAAATAGAAGAGATAATGAAGGAAAAGACACCGACAGATGGTAAGCAAACAATGGCTGATAAATTGACAGAATTACAGGAAGAATTGTTTAAGGCACACGAAGGAACTTATAAAAAGACTGATATGTCCATGGCTTTTGATATGGTGAAGAAGAAAGTTATGAGGAAGATAGTGTTAGATGAAGGTAAAAGAATAGATGGCAGGAGGGTTGATGAGGTAAGACCTTTGTATATAAAAACAGGTGTTTTGCCTAGAACTCACGGAAGTGCTTTGTTCACTAGAGGGCAAACACAAGCTTTAACTGTTTGTACTCTTGGGTCTCCATCAGATGAGCTTTTGATCCAAGATATGTACGGTGAGAGGAATAAAAGATATATACATTACTATAACTTTCCTCCTTACAGTGTGGGAGAGGTTGGTAGATTTGGCGCTCCTAGTCCAAGGGAAATAGGTCATGGAATGATAGCTGAGAAAGCTTTAAGACCGTTAATACCTAACCAAGATGAATTTCCTTATACAATAATGCTTGTATCAGAAATAATATCTAGTAACGGATCTTCTTCTATGGCTTCGACATGTGGTTCTACGTTAGCCTTGATGGATGCTGGAGTTCCTATAAAAGATATGGTTAGCGGTGTTGCAATGGGTCTTATATTAGAGGACGATGGTTTCAGTAGATATCAAATACTTACAGATTTGTCAGGTGAAGAGGATGCTAATGGATACATGGACTTTAAGATGACAGGAACGTTAAGAGGTGTTACTGCAATACAGTGTGATGTAAAAGTTAAAGGTATCCCCATGGAGGTCTTGCCTAAAATAATTGAACAATCAAAAGAGGGGAGACTTTTCATCTTAAAAGAAATGCAGAAAGTTATAGATAAGCCAAGAGAAGAAGTCTCAAAATATGCTCCAAAAACAGTAACTCTACATATAGATCCAGATAAAATTGGTATGGTTATAGGTACAGGTGGGAAAACTATAAAAGAAATTCAAGAAAAGACTCAATCAGAAATATCAATTGAAGAGGATGGTAAAGTTGTTATATCTTCTGTTGACAAAGAGAGAGCAGAGGAGGCCTTTAAGATTGTTGATGGTATGACAAAAGAAATGGTAACAGGTGAAGTCTATGATGGTACAGTTAAGGAAATTTTGGATTTCGGAGCTTTGGTAGAAGTATTACCTGGAAAAACAGGGCTTTTACATGTTAGTGAAATTACGGATAGTTATGTTGAAAAAGTTGATGATTGGTTTAAAGTTGGAGATAAAGTAACTGTAAAAGTAATTAGTGTTGGCGATGATGGTAAATTTAGCTTGTCAAAAAGAGCTGTGGATGATCCAGATTATGTTCCAACCGAAAGAAATAACAAAGGTGGGAGAAATGGTAATTTCAAGAGAGGGAACGATAGGGGCGGTAGAAATTTTAGAAGAGATGACAGAAGAAGATAATATTTGGTCTGGAATAGGTCTAAATACTGTTTTATAATAGAATGGTAATGAAAAGAATCTGCCCTGTTTGTAAAAAAACACTAACATCTAGCAGTGTATATTTTTGTGAACACTGTGGTAATACCCTTCCTCCTGAATTGCAGCTAAAACCTTTTGGAGACAATGTCGTTAGAAAAGTTATAAACAGGAAAGTAAAGGTAAAAAAAGAACCTTTTGATTTATCTAAGATAGGGATAAGCACAAGAAGCGTTGTGGTAGGGGTGTTGTTGGGAATAGCCTTAAGTTTAGTTTTTTTCCAAGTGTTAAATTTAATGAGTAAACCGAAGCCTTCTATAAAGGTAAATATACCTAGTAATGTAAATGATAGAACCAAAGAAAAAGAGAACATTGATGATAGTAATAATGTAGTTGAGACTTTTTCCGATGTGAAGTCTGGAGATTTTGGTCAAAATGATATTTATAGCTATGTTCCATATGACTCCTCTCTTTATTTTGAATCTAACGATTCATCTACCCTGGGGTCTTACTTTAGTTTTATGGGTGGGGAGTTTTTTACTCTTTATGAAAATATTAAGGGCAGTTTGCAGCCTTCTTATGGTGCTTTTTACCTTACAAAAGGATTAAAGTCTGGGTGGGTAATCATATCCTTTATTTCAGATGATATTGGGAATTCTAAGGACTATGATTCTATATATACTAAATATTTAACTGGAAATGCTTTGGTAATATCACAAGAACCTGTTTTAATAGATGAAGTTACACTATCTAAAAATGGTATATCAAAGAGTTTGTCGGTACATCCGTATCTTATATCTATAAAAGATAGTATTCCAAAAAGTGGGAAAGAATTTATACTTAAAGTCTCAAAAGATGGGGATGCTTCTCTTGAGAATCTTATAAAATCTACTCTTTCTGATGAGTTTAAAAATATGTTGATAAAATTTAGAGGATCTAATTCCTCCTACATGGTAATAAAATGACAGAAAAGAAAGACTTTTTATTTGAAGAATTAAAAACGCTAAGTAACGCTATATCTAGTACACAAGGTCTTCCTGAAGATTTGAAAGAAAGGCTTGATCAGATGATAGACAGGTTAGAGAGAATGGCAAATGTAGGACATTACGCAACTGAGTTTGACACCCTATCCAGATATATAGATATAGTAACGTCAGTTCCATGGGTTGCAGAAACAAAAGACATCTTGGATCTTGAAAGAGCAAAAGAGAGTTTGGAAAAAAACCACCATGGGATGCAGTATGCTAAAGATAGGATTTTAGAATATCTATCTACCTTGATACTTCTATCCCAGCGTGGGGAAGAAGCTATATCAAGATCTCCTGTACTGTTATTAGTGGGTTTGCAAGGTGTTGGTAAAACTACATTAGCATATTCAGTTGCCGAAGCTTTAGGAAGAAAGTTTGAGAGAATAGCTATGGGAGGTATTGGCTCAACTATAGAGTTAAGGGGTAAAGCAAAATCCTTTCCAGAAGCTGAACCAGGGCAAATTATAAAAGCAATGATAAGATCGGGTGTAAGAAACCCCCTTATACTTTTAGATGAAATTGATAAAGCGAGTGGAGAGCAGGGGTTAAGAAGTGATATAATGTCAATTCTCCTAGAAATATTGGATCCTAAACAAAATGTAGCTTTTAGAGACCACTATATAGACTACCCTATTGATCTTTCAAATGTTCTTTTTATATGTTCTGCGAACAATCTTGGTACTTTGTCAGCAGCTTTAATGGATAGGATGGAGATAATAAAAATGCCTTCCTATACTGATCAGGAAAAAATAGTTATAGCTAGGGATTATTTAATGCCTCAAATATTAACTAAATCGGGTTTGAGACAGGGTGAGCTAGTTATTGATCCAGAACTTTGGCCAGGAATAGTCAGGCCCTTTGGATTTGATTCTGGAATAAGAAGTTTAGGTAGGACTCTTGAAGCTATATGTAGGAAAGTTGCAAGAGAGATAGTTGAAGGTAAAACTACAAGTGTGACACTTACTTCAGAGAACCTTAAGTATTACCTCCCACAATAAAAGATGGAAAAAGAAAAGTTAATGAATGAAATAAATGCAAATATTAAGGCATGTAAAAAATGCAGATTATGTCAGACAGCAACAAATGCTGTTCCTGGGGAAGGTAATATAAATTCAAAGATAATATTTATAGGAGAAGCTCCTGGATATTATGAAGACGTATCTGGCAGACCTTTTGTTGGAAGAGCGGGGAAATTATTGGAAGAATCTTTAAATAAAATAGGTTATAAAAGGGAAGATGTTTGGATTGGAAATATAATCAAACACAGACCTCCAGAAAACAGAGAGCCTTTGCCAGATGAGATATCATCTTGTTCCTCATTTCTATCTTTGCAAATAAAAACTATAAAACCTGTTATTATAGTAACTCTGGGAAGATACTCTATGAACTTTTTTTACCCTGATGGAAAAATTTCAAGAGATAGAGGTAGGCTTATAAAAATAGGGGAGAACTATGTTTACCCCATTTATCACCCTGCGGCAGCTTTAAGAAGCACCTCTGTTTTGGAAGAGTTTAGAAAAGATTTTGAAAAAATACCTCAGATTTTAATTGGAGCTGAGGAGTTAATGAGAGGTAAAATTTATGATAATCAATCTCAGAACTCTAATGTTAACAATGATGGACAGTTAGGTTTGGGTTTGTGAGAATTAAAATGAAAAATGAAGGAATATAAACAAAATAATATAAATAAAAATCAAAAAATATCTAGTTTAGCTGATTATGATGACAATGATTCAGTGAAAATTATAATGATTGGCGGGACAGAGAAGGTCAACAAGAATATGACCGTTTATGAGTGTGGTGATGAGATAATAGTTGTTGATTGTGGTATTGGTTTTCCAGATATATTTGATATGCCTGGAGTTGATACTTTAATACCAGATTTTACTTATTTAGTTGAAAATTCCCACAAAATAAAAGGGGTTTTTATTACTCATGGTCATGAGGATCATGTTGGGGCTGTACCAAATCTATTAATGGAGTTACCGGACGTGCCTATATATGCAAGTAAGTTGGTAGGGGAGTTTTTAAAAGTAAAACTTACGGAAAAGAGCTTTGGTAGTTTAGGGAAAAGTTTTAGTTATCATTTGTTTGGTCCTGAAACAGGTGTAGCAAATTTAGGGAAATTTAAAGTATCTGCTTTTAGGATAAATCACTCAATACCAGAATCCATGGGGCTAGAGATAAGGACTTCTGAGGGGGTTTTATTACATGTGGCAGACTACAAATTTGATGAAAACCCTGTTCTTGATAGACCTGCTGATGTTGAAACAATGGAAAGATTAGGTAAAGAAGGAGTTTTATGCCTTTTGTCTGATTGTCTTGGCATTGTTGGTATGGGTCATACAAAATCGGAGAGCACTTTATCAAACACTTTTCATGATCTTTTTAATAGAGCAGGAAAAAGACAAATATTTGTTACAACTATGTCATCAAATATTTCCAGGATGTATCAAATAATGGATGCAGCACAAAAAATAGGTAGGAAGGTGGTTGCTAGTGGAAGATCCATAGAGCAGATGGTTGATATAGCAAGAAGATTGGGTTATATACCTTTTTCTGATGACTTTTTTATAAATGAGCAAGATTCTCGTAGTTACCCTCAGGAAGATCTAGTTTATTTAATAGCTGGTTGTTACGGACAACAGGGGTCTTCTTTAGACAGATTAAGTAGAGGTGAGCACGAATCTATTTCTTTTGTAGGTGAGCCTATGGTGATATTTTCGGCTGACCCTAACCCTCCTGGAGCTGATATAACAGTTGAAAAGGTAATGGATAATTTAACACTTAAAAATTGTGAGGTAATTTACAGTGAAATTCAAAATAATTTACATGTCTCAGGACACGCCTTAAGGGGTGATATTGAAAGATTGGTTAAATTAATAAATCCTAAGTACCATATTCCTATTGGTGGGACTATTACAAAAATGAGAGCCTACACTAATACTATGGTAGGGTTAGGTATATCAAAAAACAGAATTTTTGAATGTCTGGAAGGGGATTCTGTGGAATTGAAAAACGGTGTCGCAAAAAGGGGTAAAAAGTACGAGATAAAACAAGTGTATATTAGCAGTAACAAGGTAGATGAGTTAAACCCTGTTGTTGTAAGAGACAGGAGTCATCTGTGTTCTGAGGGTGTTTTTGTTGTAGCTATCCCAACTTCTCAAGAAGGTGACATACATGCTGATAAGTTAGAAATTATAACCAGAGGTTTCATATACGTTAAAGATTCAAAAGATTTAATGGATAGAACAAAGAGTTTTATCCAAAAAAGAGTTAAAAGTAGAAAAAGTGATAAGAAAGATAGTTCAGATTTAAAAAGAAAACTTGAGAATGATATCCTTAAGTTTTTGAAAAAGGAAACAAGAATGAGTCCTATGGTTATAGTTCATTTTATAACAATTTAGATTGTAGCTAATAGCTCTAGGCAGTAGTATTTTGTGTTATCATAAGGATAATGGCCAGAGGAAGAAAGAAAAAATTCAAATTCAATCTTAACGTAGATCCTGACACAATGAGGTCGGTGGTATCTATATTTTTCATAGCACTGGCTTTAGTGTCTCTCTTATCATTTTTTGCACCTGAGCATACAATAAATGGAAAAATACAGCATTATTTGAATCTCTATTTTGGAAAAACTTCCTTTTTAGTACCCATAATATTTGGTTATTTTGGTCTTTTATTTTTTGATAGATTAGATAAAAAATATAAAGAGCTAAGAGTATTTTTTGGCCTTTTTTCTTTATTGTTGTCTTTATCATCAGTTTTTCATGTTTTTATATCTAAAGAAAGGGCTTTAGATGTAGCGAATAATGGCGGCGGTGGTGGTATGGTTGGCTATAGAATATCTTCCTCACTATCTTTCGGGGTTGGTAAATTTGGTGCTGTTCTTTTGATATTTTTGTTTGTTATTGGTTCCGTAGTATTAATGTTTAATATCTCATTTAATAGTCTAGCGGAGTTTATAGATAACAGTGGCTTATTTCCAAAAATAGCCGATAGATTAAGAAATATATTTTCAAAAAGAGATCCTATATCGGGTGATGGTATGACAGTTGAGATAGAAACATCTCAAGGATTACCCCAAGAAAATGAAAGTGATGAGATTGTGTTAGTTGGGGAGGAAGAAGAGCCTACCCATGTTTTTGAAATAATACCTTCCCAAGCTGAGCCTGATATGGGTGTAAAAATAAATTCTGTGGATACATTAGCTCCGTCTTCCATTAAGATATCTCAGGGAATCCCGTCCGATAAAATATGGGAGTATCCGCCTGATACTTTATTAGCAGAACCTCCTGTTAGATCTATAGATACTTCTGATATTGATAAAAAAATAAAAATCATAAAAGATACTTTAAAATCCTTTGGAATTGATGTTGGCTTAGATATGGAGAATGTAAAAGTAGGTTCAACAGTAACCCAGTATGCTCTAAAACCAAGATCGGCTATAAATGTTTCAAAGATATCTACTTTGCAAGGAAATCTAGCTCTTGCACTAGCATCGCCAACAGGGACTGTTAGAGTAGAGGCCCCTATACCTGGAAAATCCCTTGTTGGTATAGAGGTTCCTAATACAAAGAGAACAATGGTTTATTTTAAATCCCTCATAAGTTCACAGCAAATGAAGGGTATTGATTCAAAACTTGGTATAGCTTTAGGAGAAGATGTTGGTGGTAGAGTCGTAACTTATGATATAGGAAAAATGCCCCATCTTTTAATAGCAGGAACTACCGGTTCAGGAAAATCTATATTTATACACAACATACTGTCGTCTATTCTGTTTAGAGCAACTCCTCAGGAAGTTAAGTTTATACTTATAGACCCTAAAAGGGTTGAACTAATATTGTATGAAGGTATACCGCATCTTTTAACTCCTGTAGTTACTGATATGGAAAAATCTCCCTCTGTCTTTAGATGGGCAGTAGAGGAGATGGAAAGAAGATATAAATTATTTGAACAAGCTCGTGTTAAGAATATAGATACTTACAACGCAAAATCAGGTATTCAGGTAATGCCTTATTTGGTTATTGTTGTTGATGAGCTTGGGGAAATAATGATCCAAGATCCTGCAGGGGTTGAGAAAAGTATAATTAGACTGGCTCAAATGGGTAGGGCTACAGGAATACACCTAATACTTGCTGTTCAAAGACCATCTACAGAGGTAATAACAGGTCTTATTAAAGCTAATATACCTTGTAGGGTAGCTTTTCAGGTTTTAAATCAAATAGATTCTAGGGTCATCATTGATCAGACAGGGGCTGAAAAACTACTTGGTAAAGGAGATATGTTGTTTGTACCACCAGACACTATGAAGCCTGTAAGACTTCAAGGGGCGTTCATATCAGAAAAAGAAACCGCAGATCTAGTGGATTTCTTAAAAGGTCAAGGATTAGAGCCAGATTATGAGGAAGAAGTGTTGAACACCCCAATAACATCTACCAAAGGAGGGAAAGTAAAATCTAACTGGGGAGATGATGTTGATGATGATTTGTTTGATGAGGCAGTGGCTATAGTTGTGTCAGCTAAAAAAGCATCTTCTTCACTTTTACAAAGAAAGTTGAGCATAGGTTTTGCAAGAGCCTCTAGATTAATAGATATGATGGAAGAAAGAGGTATTGTTGGTGGTGAGGCTGGTGGTAGTAGAGGTAGGGAAGTATTAATAGATGACATTCCAGATGACAGTGATTTGTCTAAATTTAAGGAAGAGGATGATTTTGGTTTTGATGCCGAAGATTTTTCAGGTGAGAATTTTCCGAGAAATAGGCTCGGCGAATAATACTATTTGGAAAGTTTTACTTCAGCTTCTACGAACTCATCAATTTCTCCATCTAGGACTTTATCAGGGTTTGTGCTTTCAATATCTGTTCTTAGATCTTTTACCAATTTGTAGGGGTGAAGGACGTAGTTTCTTATTTGATTACCCCACCCCGGAGTTTTGTAATCACCTTTAAGTTTTCTTTCTTCTTCAAGGGATCTCTCTTCCTCTATCTGCAAGAGTTTTGATTTCAATACTCTTAGGGCTTTTTCCCTGTTCTTACCTTGATATCTTTCTTCTTGACACTCAACTGTTATTCCAGAGGGTTTGTGTTTTAATCTAACAGCAGTAGAGACTTTGTTTACATTCTGACCTCCCTTACCACCTGATCTGAAAAACTCCCATTCTAGATCTTCATTTTTTATATCAATTTCCTCATCATCTCCTGCGATAGGGACCACCTCTATAAGTGCAAAAGAAGTCTGTCTTAAACTATCTGCGTTAAAAGGAGATTGTCTGACTAATCTGTGAACCCCCGCTTCTTTTTTTAGAAACCCGTATGCATACTTACCATCAATCTCAATAGTAACAGTTTTTATACCTGCCTCATCTCCTTGAACTTCGTTTACTATATAATGATCCCAGTTTTTTCTTTCAGAATATCTTAGATACATTCTCAAAAGCATCTGAGCCCAATCCATAGCTTCGGTACCGCCCTGTCCTGCGTGGATTGATAATATAGCTCCCTTAGCATCATGTTTACCAGATAAATATGTTTTGAATTCAAGTTTTTTTATTTCTTGTTCTAGTAATTCCTGATCCCCTTCTTCTGTGTATAGTTCTAACATATCAAACTCTTCTAATTCTTTTTCAAGATCGGATAACTCCTTTGATAATTTATTTCCCTTTTCCCAGTCTTGCCACACATTCTCTTTTTTAAGTTCTTCTTTTATATCTAATACCTTTTTTCTTTTTTCTTCTATACAGAGAGACTTTTTCAAGTGTTCAATTCTATGTGATATTTCATTCATGGGTTGCATTATATACTAAAAATCTCAGTACCTAATATTATTCTATCTCCTGGGTTTATCTCTTTTTTAAGCATTTTGATTGCTATATATGAACCAACTGTATCTTCAATGGTTCTTAATAAAGGACGTGCACCCCACTCGGGGCTATAACCTTTTCTTATTAATTCATCTATAAGTTCGGGTTTAAATTTTATATCAACACCCTTTTCTTCAGATAGTTCCTCTACCTTCTTTAGCAATAGTTTTGTAATATCTTTAAGGTTATCTACTGAAAGTTGGTTAAATATTATTATGGAAGTAAACCTGTTTAGAAGTTCTGGTGCGAATTTTTCTCTTATTTCTATCATGGCGGAGGATTGTATTTGCTCATAATCCCCACCTTTTTCTGCTATTGATTGAATAGCTTTTGTTCCAACGTTGCTAGTAGCTATTATTATTGTATTTGCAAATTTTACCTCTCTACCAGCTGTATCTGTTAACCTTCCCTCATCAAGCATTTGTAAGAAAGTTAGAAGAATATTTGGATGGGCTTTTTCTATTTCATCAATTAAGATAACACAAAAAGGGTTGTTTCTTACCCTTTCAGTTAGAGATCCTGATGTATCACCATCTGGAGAGCCTATTATTCTATTCATACTATTTACTTGTTGATACTCACTCATATCTAGTCTTACCATATTATCCTCACTTCCAAAATATACCTCTGATAAGGATTTAGCTGTTTCTGTCTTTCCTACACCTGTCATTCCTGCAAACAAGAATCCAGCTATGGGTTTGTTACTATCTTTCATACCAACTCTGGACCTTTGTATAGCTGTAGCTATTTTTTCTATCGCCTGATCCTGACCTATTACTCTATCTCTCATTTTTTCTCCTAGTGTTAATAATTTTTCTGTTTCAACCTCACTTATTGCCGTAACGGGAATGTTGGTCATAGAAGAGATTTCTTTTTCTATAACGTCTGATGTTATGTATTTTGTAAGGCTTTTTGAAGTTGTAACAGCTCTTTCTAGTACGTCTATAGCTTTATCTGGCAATACTCTATCTCCAATTAGTTTTTCTGATAAGTCTATACATGATGTTATAGCAGGAAGGGTTATAAAAACCCCGTGTCTCTTTTCAATATCTTCAGCTTTCTCTTCCAATATACTTATAGTATCTTCTCTTGAATTTTCCTCAATTTTCACTATATGAAAAAGTCTAGATATTGCTTCATTCGGTTCTATATATTTTCTATAATTTGATATGGAAATAGCTCCTATAAGTCGTATTCTCTGTCTTGATATATGGCTTTCTAAAACTGACAGTACTGTTGAGTTATAACCCCCTTCTTCGCCCATTCCCGTAATGAGATTTTGGATCTCATCAATGAAAAGTATTATATCTCCGGATCCTTCTGCTTCTTCTAAAGCCAAAGATACTTTATCTGAAACATTTCCCGAATCTTTGTTCTCAGAAGTTAGGAGACCTACATTTATACTAACCACCCTTTTATTTCTTAGAGTTTTATGTTCAGTTCCTGTCATTATTTCGTAAGCTATGCCGTTTATTATAGATGTTTTACCAACTCCAGATTCTCCTATCATTAAGATATCATTCTTCTCACTATCTAATATATCTGCAATTTGTTTTATTTCTAAATCCCTTCCTATAACATTTTTAACTTGCCCTCTTTTCACTTGTTTTGTTATATCTACAGAAATTTTGTCTAAATTTGGTGTTACTCTACCCAACATTCCCTTTCCTATCCCTCCAGAAGGAGGTTTTCTGTATCCATCTTGCCATATATATTGTTTTTCCTTATTTTCTTTTTGATTTACTATCCAAAAAGCAGACTTCTCTATAATGTCAAAATTTGAGTTAAATATTAAAAGTAGTGTGTTTATATTTGGTATATTTTCTACTATTGCTATAAAAAGATGTTCTAACTCAACATATCTTGAAGAGTTAGTTTTAGCTTTCTCAAAACTACTCCCTACTATGTCGTCAATTTTGGGATTTTGTGCGTTAAGTATTTTTTCCTCAAATTCTGGAATATCTAGCTCACACTTTTTAAGTAAATGTTTTATTTGCTCATCTTTAAAAAGTTCAAGAAGAATTAATCTTGTATCTTTGTTCGTGTTTTTTAATATATAGGCCGGTTTAGGTCTGAAGGACTTTATTTTTGATTGTTGTGTGGATATTTGTGAGATTTTTTTGGATGGTTTATCTAAGTTTATGTATACAAATACCAAGTATAGAAAAATAAAATAAAGTATTACATAAATAAGGGAGGATGATTTAAAAATAAAAAACGGAATGGCGATCCATATTATAGGAGATATTATTAGTGCTATTACGGCAAAGAACATTAATATCATTCCTATAAAAATCATGAATATTCTAGTAAAAAAACTGACCATTCTACCTGTGAAGTTAGTTAAACCAAAAAGTGGGACAAAAAGAAGCCTTATGTTGTCAGTAAAGGAAATTGTATTGTCAAAACCAGATAAAAGTATTCCACCAACTTTAGTTATTTTCAACGGTGTTTTTACCAACCACCAATATAAGAATTTGTGAGGAGGTTTTACGTAATAAGGCATTAAGAAAAGAATAACAGAAATAAAAGGAATAGGGTATATTTAAAGATTTATTCCTTTAAAAACTACTCCAGATATAAAACCTAACAAAATTGAAATTATGAAAAAAAGTTTGTTTTTATTAAAAACTACAATTCCTAGGTATGGGATTGATGCTATCACTTTTCCTATAATCTCCTTTTCTGAAATTGGTTGGGGATCTTTTTCTTCGTTATTATCACCCTTAGTATAAAAAAAGTATTGACCGTGTGTAAAAGATATATCTGTTATTCTGTGAGTTATTATCGGACCTTTGTTGTTCTGTTTATAAGAGATAATGTCACCTATTTTTAAAGTTTTAGGTTTTTTTACTATTACAAGTGAGTTTAATTTTAAACTTGGGGACATAGATGATGAAGATATTTTATAGATTTTTATATTTAATTTGAGAATAATCAATAATATTATTAATGTAGGTATTATCAAAAATAGGGAAGTGGATAGAACTTTTCTCATATTGTTTTTTTAAGTTTAAATTTTAATAACATGCTCCGCGGCGGGCTAAAGCCCGCCGCGGAAGCCTGAGTTTTAACAAATTACATTTGTATAGCATTAAACTCAAAATCAAACGTTGCAGCAGCTCCCTGTTTTGTAGCACTTATATTAGGCGTAGAAAATCTCAATATTAGCTCCATAGTTTGTCCATGGTTAAGTTCTCCTAAACTAAATCCTTCAGTTTTCCACTTAATAAATGATTTCTGCCCCAAGCTGAGTCCTTCTTCACCTGGATCCACTATTCCGTTTTGGTTTGTATCTGCCCATTTTATTATTTCAACCATTATGTCTGATCTTAGGTCTTTAGGATCATTCACGGTTTCGTAATAAGCTTTAGAGGTTATACCTATTTTTGATGTTGCCATACTTATTAGTTTTATAAGATAGTCTTGTTGCCAACCAGGTCCTAGATTATCAAAACTTGGTCCTGGAAGCTCGTCTCTGTAGTTTGCTGGATCTGTTCCCATTGATAAAGATTCTAAAAACATTAAATTAGCACTACCTACACTAAAAGTAGATCCAGCAACCTTTGCTTGGTCGGTAAAAGCAGAGTAGGTTATACCTGCTAATAGAGATATTGTTACAATGGCTAAGCCTATTATATATGGTATTTTCTTTTTCATAATCACCTCCTTTCTTTTTAAATTAACAACAACTTATCAGGTTGGAAGATTTCATGCTTGAAAAATTGTCATTTGTAACAATGACGTGATCTATCAATGGTATCCCCATGTTTATACCAGCGTTGTGTATTCTTTTTGTTACTTTTATGTCTTCATCACTTGGTTCACATTTTTCAGATGGGTGATTGTGGGCCAAAATTATATAACAAGAGTTTTTGGAGACAGCTTTTTTGAATATTTCTCTTGGGTGTATCAGAGTTTCGTTTAGAGTGCCTTTGGATATTATGTCTTTTGATATAAGTTTGTTCCTACTATCAAGACACAGCAAAAATAGGTATTCTTGATTTTTATTGAAAATGTCCTTTCTAACAATGTCATATACATCTTTTGGTGTTTTTACATAAGTTGGAGTTTCTCGTGACGGTGATAAGTATCTTTTAGATATTTCTTCCACGGCTTTTAAAGAGGATGCCTTTGCTGTATCTATATTTTTAAACTCTAATATCTCTTCTATATCAGCTAAAAGCAATTCTTTTATACCGCCAAATTTATTTATTAAATCCCTAGAGAGGGATGTGACAGGGTAGTCTTTACCACCAGATCTTAATATTATAGATACAAGTTCCACATCTGTTAGGTTTTCTGCTCCTATTTTCATGAGTTTTTCCCTTGGTTTTTCAATTTTTTGAAGATCGTTAATTTTCATATCATTTTCGTTTTGTAAAATTTATCTCAGCATTTATTTAATATCAATAAAGGTTAGTCTATTTTTAGTAGTAATATGTTAAATAATAAGGAAATAACAATAGCTCAAAAAATAAAAAATATAAGATTATTGAAAAATCTATCCCAAGATAGATTTGGGAAGAAGATAGGTAAGTCTGGAAAGACCATCTCTGCTTATGAAAGTGGGAGGTGTGTTCCTACATTAAGGGTATTAGATGATATATCTCAGGTTTATGATGTAACTTTTATACATACAAATAACGATAGGAAAGAGCAGTTAAGGAGCAAATTGGATTATTTAAAAAACACAATAAAAGATATAGAGTCAGCGTTTTTAACAGATGAGAACAATTCTGATATTTGATTTCTACCTCTTTGAATATTGTGGTTTCTTTCTTGCTTTTCTGAAGAATGGTTTCTTCCTCTCAACCATTCTAGAGTCTCTAGTCATGAAGCTTTGTTTTCTTAGTGTTTTATCAAATTCCTCATCTATCTTAGCAAGTGCCTTTGATAGTCCGAGTATAATTGCGTCCATCTGAGAAGGTTTACCAGAGCCTTCTACCTTTATAGTAGCTGAATATTTTGATTCAGGGTGAGATACTCCAACCGCATGGAATGGTTTTTCCCATCTTGATTGTGTTTTTTCAAAAGGGAAATACTCTGATATAGGCATGTCGTTTACAGTAAAAGGACCTTTTTCGTCATACAAGAACACTCTAGCTACGGCTGTTTTTCTTCTTCCTGTTCCAGTGAACAAACCTGCTTTGGATTTCTTCTTTTCTTTTTTTACTTTAGTATTTTCTGCAGTATTTTCTACTACTTCAACTTTCTCAACCTTTTCTTCTTTTATAACTTCTTTTTTCTTTGTCTCTTTTTTTGTTGTAGCCATTATTTGTTTAACTGTGCAGTGTGTGGGTGTTCCTCACCTGCATAAATATATAAATTTGCTAATCTTTCTTTTCTTAATTTATTTTTTGGTAACATTCCAGAAACAGATCTTCTCAAAGCCTCTGTAGGTAATCTTACCATCAACGACTCCAAGCTTTCTGATCTTAATCCTTTTGGAAAACCTGTATGTCTTATGTATTGTTTATCTTCCATTTTTTTACCTGTTACCTTAATTTTTTCGGCATTTATAACTACAACCTTACCTCCCCAATTTTGAGACGGTGTGTAGTTAGGATTATCTTTTCCCGTTAAGAGAATTGCTATCTTTTCACTGATTTTTCCTAATATCTGATCTTTGGCATCAACTAGATACCATTTATCTTCTCTTTTTGTAGGATTTAAAAATGTAGTTTTATTCGGTTTTGTTTTCATCCTTATTTTCTTTCTTGCTAACTTTTCTCTTTAGTTTCTCTTTAGTTTCTTCTATGTTAGAAACCAATTCTATCCTAGCTGTTTGCGCATTATCTCCGTCTCTGTTACCAGTTTTGATAATTCTTGTATAGCCACCTTTTCTTTCTAAGAACTTTGGAGCTACTTCATCCACAAGTTTTCTTATTGCGGACTCAGATCTTATTTCTTTTCTAATATTTTTAACAATATTAAATTTAGATATTTTATCACCAGTTTTGTTTGCTTTTATACCCTTTGTTATAACCCTTTCAACTTTGGGCTTTATGTATTTAGCCTTTGCTAGAGTTGTATTAATCTTACCTTCCTCAATTATTTGAGTAATAAGATTCATAGTTAAAGCTTTTCTATGATCTTTATCTCTATTTAAAGTTTTCTTTACAACTCTGTGTCTCATTGTTTACTTTCTATAACCTTCCTTTTCTAGTAAATCTTTTATTTCTTGAAGTGATTTTTCACCTATATTTTTAATATCTTCTAGCTCTTCATTTGTTTTCTTTGCTAACTCTTGAAGAGTGTTGATTTTACTCTTTTTCAAAGCGTTTATGGTCCTTGTCTGGAGTAAAAGCTCCTCAACTAAGATATCTTCCACAGGTTTAGACATTGTCTTAGGTTTTTCCTTCACTTCTTTTTCTTGTGGATCTGCTTTCCATTCTTGGAAGTTTATATAATATTCTTTTAATATACCTGCAGCGTCTTTTATAGCATCTTTAGGAGATATGCTACCGTCTGTTTCAATTGTAAAAGTTATTTTATCTAAGTCTGTTCTACCGCCAAATCTTGTAGGTTCAATCTCGTAATTAGCACTTACTATTGGAGAGAATAAAGCATCTAATATAATGACCCCAACTTTTGATGTTTGTCTATCTTCCATAGGGGAATAACCGACACCTTGTTCTACAACAATTTCCATTTCTAATTTAGCTTTAGCGTCTGATAGTGTAGCTATATGCTGGTCTTTGTTCATTATTTCAACGTCAGATGTTAGTTCAATATCCTTAGCGGTTACTTTTCCAGGACCTTTTTTATTCAAAGTTACTATGACTGGTCCTTCGGAATGGCTCTTAAATCTTATTTTTTTCAAATTTAGTGTTATTTCAACTATGTCTTCTTTGACACCTGTAAGTGTTGTAAATTGATGGGTAGCACCACTTACTTTAACTTGTGTGGCTGCCGAACCTTTTATAGAGGATAAGAGAACTCTTCTTAATGCATTTGCCAATGTATAACCAAAACCTGTAGGTAACGGTTCATAAGAATAAACTCCAATATTTCCATCCTCTTTTATGGTGTTTATTTTTAAATTTTCTTTAGTAACTTCCATATTTTCCTCCTTAGCCTACACAAGCAGGCTATTAAAATTATCTTGAATAGAACTCAATTATTGATTGAACATCAACGTTTTCTTGAAGATCGTCTTCAGCAGGGAACCTGCTGTATTTAACTGATTTTTCTTTTAAGTTGACTTCTAGCCAATCAGGCATTATGAAACCTTCTCTTAAACTTATTTTCTCAATACTTACAGGTTTTATAATATCCCCAACTTTTATTTGTGCTGAGGGTACGTTTATTTCTTTGTCATTGACAGTAAATAAACCTCTTCTTATATTTTGTCTTGCTTGTGCTCTAGATACGGCAAAACCACTTCTGTATACCAAATTATCTAACCTGGATTCTAGTTTTTGCATTAAAATACTTCCAGAAACCCCCTTAGATTTTAAGGCTTCTTTTACGTAGCTTCTAAATTGTTTTTCAAGCAATCCGTATATCCTTTTTGCCTTTTGTTTTTCCCTTAATTGTTGGCCATAAGAGGAAAGAGTCTTTCTGCTTAGACCATGTTGTCCTGGGGCTTGTATTTTATCAGCTAAGGGACATTTTTCACTTTCACATTTTTTACCTTTTAAATAGAGCTTAACCCCTTCTCTTCTACACATTCTGCATTTTGGTCCTATATATCTTGCCATTTTTACACCCTTCTCCTATTTTTAGGTCTACACCCGTTGTGAGGCATAGGTGTTTGATCAGAAATTGATACCACATTAAGTCCTGCAGATTTTAAGGCTTTTATAGAAGAAATTCTTCCCATTCCAGGTCCTTTAACAAATACAGAAACCTCTCTTAAACCAGCATTAAAGGCCACAACCCCTGCTTGTTCAGCTGCTTTAGTAGCAGCATACGGGGTTGACTTTCTTGAACCTTTAAAACCAGATCTACCAGAACTTCCAGAAAATAGAGCATTTCCCTGATCATCAGTTATAGTTATTAAAGTATTATTTACACCGGCTGTAACGTAAGCCCTACCGGTAGAAGATATTTGTTTTTCCTTTTTTTTCTTTGCCATATTATTTCTTAGCTAATTTTTTCTTTTGACCTCCGACAGTCTTCTTTTTACCTTTTCTGGTTCTAGCATTTGTTCTTGTTCTTTGACCTCTTGCCGGAAGACCCAGGTGGTGTCTTAAACCTCTATAACTTTTAATTTCTTTTAACCTTCTTATGTTAGAAGTAGTTATTCTTCTAAGCTCACCTTCTATAGGTATCTCTAATGTAGATATAGCATTACTTATCTCAGCAATTTCAGCATCTGTCAGGTCTTTGGCTCTGGCATCGGGATTAACCTTAGCCATATCTAATATCTTTTTTGATGTCTCTAAACCAATACCTTCAATGTATGTTAAGGACGTTTCTATTCTTTTTTCATTTGGTATATCAACACCTTTAATACGAGGCATATTTATCCTTGTCTTTGTTTGTGCTTAGGGTTTCTTTTACATATAACCCTAACAACACCCTTTCTTCTTATTATTTTGCAATCTTTGCAAATAGGTTTTATAGACGACCTTACTTTCATATTTATCTTAGACGAAAAGTTATTCTACCTCTCGTTAGATCGTGGGGGGAGAACTCCACTTTTACTTTATCTCCCACTAACACCCTAATACGTTGTTTTCTCATTTTTCCAGATATTACAGCCAAAGCTGTAGAATCATCACCAAATTGAACCTTGAACATACCGCCCATCAGGGTCTCTGTTACTTTTCCTTCTTTTGTTATTACTTCCTTACTTATCATTCTTTTTAAAAGACGCGCTTGATTGTATCAGAACAATTTTTCAAGGTCAATAACCCCAATTTGATGACACTTCTTAGTCACCTCATGAGGTCAACATTGTTTTAAATGTCTTAAAATTTAATTAAGACATTCTGTAATCCTTACGCTAATGACTTATATTACCACCCCTTATTGAAAAAGCAACGAAAAAAGGATTAAAATGTAAAAGATGTTAGATATTAATTATATTAAAGATAATAGAGAAATAGTTAAAAAAGTTGCCGAGCAACGAAAAGTAAAGGGTTTAGATATAGATGGGTTGTTATCTGATTATGAAAAATATTTAAAGGTTTTACGGGAAGTAGAGGCTTTAAGGCAAAAAAGAAACGAACTGTCATCTTCTATTTCAAAGGCTTCTGAAGAAGAAAAATCTGGAATAATCTCCCAAGCATCTGATGTTAAAAACGAGCTATTGAAATTAGAGGATGAATTAGGTGTGTTGAAAGAAGCTGTGGACAAGGCTTTGTCTTATGTTCCAAATATTGTTTCTCAAGAGATGCCTGTCGGAGAAGATGAGCAGGGAAATTTAGTTATTAAAGTCTGGAATCCGAAAAATGGCTATTTACATATTGATAAACCTCTTCCATACGATGATATATCATACGCTCCTAAAGATAGTTTTAACCACAAAGATCATATTGAATTGGGGACAAAATTAGACATTATAGATATAGAACAAAGTGGGAAGGTTTCTGGTAGTAGGTTCTATTATCTAAAATCAGAAGCAGTTATTGTCCTAGAGGCAGTGTTCTCTTTGTTAAAAAGCGAGTTGATTAGGAGAGGTTACACTCCTTTAATGCCACCATTAATGGTAAAGGAAAGATCTCTTTTTGGTACAAGCCATTTTCCTGAAGGTAGGGATCAGGTCTATAAAATATCAAATGATAATGTTGAAGGTGGTAGTGATCTATTTTTAATAGGATCAGCTGAGCCTACAAATTTTTCTTATTTCATGGATAAAGTTTTGGAAAAAGATAAATTGCCTACCAAAGTGTATGCGCAAACAACTTGTTTTAGAAGTGAGGTAGGGTCTTGGGGAAAAGATGTTAGAGGTATAAAAAGAGTTCATCAGTTTGATAAATTAGAGATGAATTGTGTCTGCACTGAAGAGCAAGAAAGAGAAGTGTTTGATGAATTTTTGGAAATAAATGAGTGGTTATACCAGAAACTTGAGATACCTTACAGAGTTGTAAATAAATGTACCGGAGATTGTGGTTATAACGCTTCTTATTTTCAATATGATGTTGAAGGCTGGAGGCCGAGTGAAAAAGAATACATGGAGCTAGGTACAAACACTATGACAACTGACTACCAAGCTAGAAGATTAAACATAAAGTATAGGGATGGTAACGAGCTCAAATTTGCCAGAACTGTAAACGATACAGGGGCTAGTACCAGACCCTTAATAGTGTTATTGGAAAATCATCAGCAGGAAGATGGGTCTATAAATATTCCTGAAGCTTTACAGAAGTACACTGGGTTTAGTAAGATCCTGCCTAAGAACTAATTTATGGTACGATTTTAATAATGACTATATTTGATGAGCTCAGAATGCCTAAAGTTATATGTGACGTTGAATCTGAGCTTAATGGTAGGATACGTGTTGTAGATGTTGGAAGAACAAGAAAAATAGTTGTAGATAATATTATTCAATCTCTTAATCCAGATTCCCCAGCTTGTGGAAGACTGGTTTGGGGACAGTTGACAGACAAGCTAAAAGAAAATATGCCTGAAGCTGAGAAGGTTTTGATACTTGGCATGGGTGGTGGCACCATGGCCAGTTTAATATCAAGAAAGTTTCCTAATATAGATATAACAAGTGTTGAATATGACCCTGTTATGGTAGATGTTGCAAAGAAATTTTTTAATGTGGAGTCAATCCCGAACCATAAGATTATAGTTGCAGATGCCTTGCGTGTAGTGATAGAGCCAGAGTCATACGACATGATCCCCAGCGGTTTTGATGTTTTAGTTGTTGATATTTTTAATGGTGAGAAATATCCAGATTTAGGGAAAACTGGTAATTTTATAGCTGCAGTAAAAAGGTTGGTTAGAGGAGGGGGTCTTGTTGTATTTAATAGGATATATACGGAACCTAATCAAGAAGATGTCAATATTTTCATGGATAATTTAGAGGGTTATTTTTCTGATGTTAGTTATGAGGTAGTTGCAGGGTATACGAACTCTGACAATATTATTATCTTTGGGAGAGTTTAAATTATGTCTATAGTTCAGTCTATAATATTAGGAATTGTTCAGGGTGTGACTGAATTTTTTCCTATATCTTCAACAGCTCATCTTATAATTTTTCCTAAGCTTTTTGGATGGGAGGAACAAAAGTTAGTTTTTGACACCACTCTTCATCTAGCAACCGCGTTAGCATTGATTGTTCATTTTTGGAAAGATATTGTTTCTATAATAAACTCCTTTTTCAAAGATATATCCAAGCATGGTAAAAATATTAAACATTATTCTTCTGAATCAATGATGGGATTGAAAGTTATTGTTGGTTCTATCCCTGCGGGAGTAATAGGTTTTTTGTTTGGGGATCTTATAGAAAAAGTTTTTAGAAGCGTTTTTAGTGTAGTTGTTTTTTTACTAATGGGAAGTTTTCTAATGTACTTAGCAGAGATAAATCATAAAAAAAGATTTTTGGTTAAAGATGAGATATCTTTGGGGAAAAGTTTTAAGGTTGGTTTGTTCCAATCCTTAGCTTTACTTCCAGGTTTTTCTAGATCTGGTTCTACTATGTCTGGAGGCATGTTTTTAGGTTTGAGTAGGAAAGAAGCAACTAGATTTTCATTTTTATTGTCTATTCCCGTTGTTTTGTTTGCAGGTGTATCACAACTTATTTCATCGTTAGATTATTTTAATATGGCAGACTTTCCTCCTGCATTTTTTGGTTTTGTAGCAAGTTTTATAACAGGTTCATTTGCTATCAAATTCATGCTTAGATTTGTTAGAGAGAATAAATTACAACCATTTATCTATTACAGGGTTGTTTTAGCAATCTTTTTAGCAATTTTATATATATTTTAAATAATCTGCTAAAATTTTTATCTATATGTTTGGACTTTTTGATACTAATGAAAAACAAATAAAAAAATTAAGACCTATTGTTGATCACATAAATAGTTTAGAGGAAAGTGTTAAAAATTTATCTCAAGATGAAATAAGAGAAAAGACACTGAGTTGGAAAAAAGAATTCAAGGGTTTAAGTGTTGAAGACCAAGATAGGAAATTAGATAGAATCCTTCCAGAAGCCTATGCGTTAGTTAGAGAATCTGCCAAAAGAGTATTGAATATGCGACATTACGATGTTCAGTTATTAGCTGGGATTGTTTTACATCAAGGAAAGATAGCTGAACAAAAGACAGGAGAAGGGAAAACTTTAACGGCTACTTTGCCTCTTTATCTTAATTCTTTAACAGGCAGAGGTGTTCATTTAGTTACACCAAATGATTATCTTTCAAGACACGGTGCTGGGTGGATGGGTTCTTTATATGATTATATGGGTGTGTCTGTAGGTGTAGTAATGCAAGAAAAAGCATTTGTGTACGATCGCGATTTTGAAGGAAAGAATTTTGAAGATTCTTATTCCATTCATTTAAAAGAAGTTTCACGACAAGAGACATATAAGTGCGATATTGTTTATGGGACAAACCATGAGTTTGGGTTTGATTATCTTAGAGATAACATGGTTAGATCGTTGTCAGAAATGGTTCAGACTAACCCTAATGGAGATTGGGGTGTTCATAATTTTGCAATTGTTGACGAAGTGGATTCTATTCTAATAGACATGGCTAGAACTCCGTTGATAATTTCAACTGCCGATGCAAAGCCAAGTGATAGATACCATCAAGCAAATTCTATTATCAAATCTCTTATAAAGGATACAGACTATGAAATGGAGGAAAAATATAGAAATGTAACTTTGACTGATCTTGGTGTTAGAAGAGTGGAAAGGCTTTTGGGAATTGAAAATCTATATGAGCAGGATTTTGAGATGGTCCATTTAATAGAACAGGCTTTGTTGGCCAATACCTTATACGAAAAAGACAGGGATTATGTTGTTAAAAACGGTAGTGTTGTTATTGTTGATCAATTTACAGGAAGATTACTTCCAAGTAACAGATTTTCTAACGGACTCCACCAAGCTATAGAAGCAAAAGAGGGTGTAACTATTCAACAAGAATCAAAAACCTTAGCTGAGATTTCATATCAAAATTATTTTAGAATGTATAAAAAACTTGCAGGTATGACTGGTACCGCTGCTACAGAATCAGAAGAGTTTTATAAAATATACAAACTTGAAGTCATTGCAGTTCCTACAAACAAACCTAGCATCAGAAAGGATGATAATGATATTGTTTACAAAACAGAGGCTGGGAAGTTTAAAGCTGTAGCTGATGAGATCGAAAAAAGATATAAAGCAGGACAACCAGTTTTAGTAGGAACCACGTCTGTTGATAAAAGTGAACTTTTACATAATTTTTTACAAAGAAGAAATATTCCTCACCAAATTTTAAATGCAAAAAATCATGAAAAAGAGGCTCTGATAATAGCTCAGGCTGGTAGAGAGGGTTCGGTTACAATTTCAACCAATATGGCAGGTAGAGGAGTTGATATTATTCTTGGTGGAGATCCGCCAGACGTGGAAATGCAGGAAAAAGTGGTTAATGCTGGAGGTCTATGTGTTATAGGAACTGAAAGACATGAATCCAGAAGAATTGATAATCAGTTAAGAGGAAGGTCGGGTAGGCAGGGAGATCCGGGGGAATCAAAATTCTTTGTTTCTTTGCAGGATGACTTAATGAGAATTTTTGGTGGAGAGTCTGTTTCTAGAGTAATGGACAGGTTTGGATTGGATGAAAATGTCCCTTTGGAGGCAGGTATTGTTTCAAAATCTATTGAAAATGCACAAAAACGTGTTGAGGGTTTTAACTTTGATAGAAGAAAACAACTAGTTGAGATGGACGATATTATGAATACACATAGGGAGGTTGTATATGAGCTTAGAAGAAGAATTTTGGAACTTGAAAATGGTAACGAGAGCCATAAAGAATGGTTAATTGGGAAATTAAGTCAATTCTCGGATCTTGATTATGATACTTGGGATCAAAAAGAAAAAGATTTTGGAAAAGAAACGTGGTTTCAAATTGTTAGTGGTTTTGGATGTCCTGTTATAGATTATCTTTGGATGAGCCATCTTGTTGATATGGATCAAGTAAGAGATGGTATTGGTTTGAGAGGTTATGCTCAAAGAGACCCGATGGTTGAATATAAAAGAGAGGGTCATGAAAGATTTGAGATATTAGTTTCAAAAGTTTATTCAATGATGGGTGAGAGATTATCCTCTGTTTCTAAAGATGTTTCACTAAAAGATAGGGTTTCAGATCAACAACAAAAATTAACATACCATCAAAGTGAATTAGAGACAGGTGTTTCAGTTGAAGGTCAGGAGATTCAGGAACGTAAAGTTATAGATCAGAATTCTGGAAGAGAATTAAAGGTTGAAAAAATAGAATCTGGAAAAGAGAAAGTTGGGAGA
>Ga0255346_1001122_pt1 | contig 39477 bp, 38 predicted proteins | sample wastewater_treat_FD_194410 | JGI IMG/M metagenome (GOLD analysis project Ga0255346, IMG submission 194410) | Wastewater microbial communities from Lulu Island WWTP, Vancouver, Canada - plant22 | ecosystem: Engineered > WWTP > Wastewater > Unclassified | place: Canada: Vancouver, British Columbia...
GGCTGATATATTTACTTTGACCAGAAGCCGTGCAATGAGATAGGTGATGCGGTTGAACCCATAGCATACCACTTGTGGAGTGCCGATGATAGCCGCCTCCAGACTCGCCGTACCGGAGCTTATGACTGAAGCGTCGGAATGACTGAGCACCCCATAAGTATCATCTGATACTATCCGAATGGAGCTGTCAGCAGGTATCAGTGAATGGTAAAGTTGCAAATCAACCGAAGGGGCGGCCGCCAACAGCAACTGGTAATCTTTTAGAAGTGTATCCTGCCTCAGAAGCCTTTCCATGGCTACCATTCGGGGAAGAAGGAAACATATCTCTGCCTTCCTACTGCCAGCGAGCAATGCTATCGAAGGGGAGTCTTCTAGGGAATGACGGGCTATGAACTTTTGCCGTTCCGGGTGGATACTCTTATAGTCTTCAATGCTATCAATCAGAGGATTACCCGCATAGTGCGTCTCAACCCCGAGCTTATTGAAGTACTCCTTCTCAAAGGGAAATATGATAAATAGCTCATCTACATATCTGCGAATCTTGCGGATACGACTTTCTCCACGTGCCCAAAGTTTGGGAGCGATATAATAAAAAACCCGAATACCGTGTCGATGTGCAAAACGCGCTATTCTGAGGTTAAATCCGGGATAATCTATGAGAATCAGCACGTCTGGAGCGTACTCGAGCAGATCCCGCCGGCACTCTTTCATATTGCGCCGAATAGCTCCCAGACGAGATATCACCTCCACAATCCCCATAACCGCAGTTGATTTGTAATGGCGAACGAGAGAACCTCCGACTGAAGCCATCAAATCTCCACCCCAGAAACGGAATTCTGCTGCGGGGTCCTCCGCAATCAATCCTTTCATCAGGTTGGAGCCGTGCAAGTCTCCCGAAGCCTCACCGGCAATGAGATAGTAGCGCATTTTAAAAGGTATTATATCAGAATGACCAAAGGTCGCGCAGACGTTCTATCTCCTGATAGTCGGTATTATCTACGCGATGCGGGACAATGGAGACATACCCATTGTCTATCAGGTTGTGGTCAGCATCTTGAGCGTCGTCCAGATTGAGGAATCTCCCTATTATCCAGTAGTATTCCCTGCCTCTGGGATCAGTCCGCTTATCAAACTCCCTTATCCATCTGCCATGCCCCTGGTGGGCAAGCTTAATTCCTTTTATCTCTTCAAGAGGCAGGTTGGGGAAGTTGACATTCAGATAGATGCCCCTACTGATACCAGTCTCTAAGAGCTTGTCCATTATTATGCGTGAATAATGGATTACTCCTGAAAAATCTGGCTCAGGGTTATGGGAGCATAGAGAGAGGCCTATGGATGGGATATCGTATATGGCACCTTCAGCAGCAGCTCCGAGAGTACCGGAATAGACCGATGCCACAGAGGCATTTGAACCATGGTTAATGCCGGAAACCAACAGGTCAGGCATCCTTCCCTCTCCTATAAATAGATTAACGCCCATCTTAACACAATCCACCGGTGTACCGGTAAAACCGTATATGCGAAGCGAACCCAACTCCTCTGTAGCGGATAGGCTTTCTACAAGATTCAATCTGAGTGTATTCTCCAGGGAAATAGCAGCAGATTTACCGGACTGCGGCTCAGAGGGAGCCACAACAGTCACATTGCCATATGTGCGCATCAGCGCGGCCGCCTCCTTAACGCCTCTTGCTTCGAGTCCGTCATCGTTGGTAACCAAAATCTCAATAAGTTTCATTTCGCAAAGGTAATATTTTCATTGTTATTTGGATAATTGTTTCTAAATTTGCACGGTTTTTAAGTTTTAAAATTTTTCTAACATAATACATTAAGATGAAAAAAGTAAAAGTTGGTATTAACGGTTTCGGCCGTATAGGGCGTCTGGTTTTTAGAGCAGCCCAGAAGAGAAATGACATTGATATAGTAGGCATTAATGACCTGCTCGATGTAGACTACATAGCTTACATGTTAAAGTATGACACGGTGCACGGTAAATTTGACGGCAAAGTGGAAGTAGCTGACGGCAAACTTGTTGTTGACGGCAAAGCTATCAGAGTAACCAGCGAGAAAGATCCAGCAAATCTGAAATGGAATGAGGTGGGTGCCGAGTATATAGTGGAGTCTACAGGTCTTTTCCTTACAAAGGAGAAAGCAGAGGCTCACATCAACGCAGGTGCAAAGAAAGTAATCATGTCAGCTCCATCAAAAGACGACACTCCTATGTTTGTTTACGGTGTTAACCACACAAAATACAACGGTGAGAATATTATTTCCAATGCATCCTGTACCACAAACTGTCTGGCACCCATTGTGAAGGTACTCAATGACAATTTTGGCATCGTAGAAGGCTTAATGACTACAGTTCACGCCATCACAGCTACCCAGAAGACCGTTGACGGTCCTTCTTCAAAAGACTGGAGAGGCGGACGTGCTGCAAGTGCCAACATCATTCCTTCCAGCACAGGTGCTGCCAAGGCTGTTGGCAAAGTTATCCCTGAGATGAATGGCAAACTTACCGGTATGTCATTCCGCGTACCTACAGTTAATGTTTCAGCTGTCGATCTGACCTGCCGTCTTGAAAAGGCCTGCACATATGATGAGATTAAGAGTGCAATGAAGAAAGCTTCAGAAGGCGAACTCAAAGGCATTCTCGGTTATACTGAGGATAAAGTAGTTTCAAGCGACTTTATTACCGACCCCCGCACCTCCATCTTCGATGCTGATGCCGGCATCCAGCTCAACTCTAACTTTGTAAAGGTTGTGGCATGGTATGACAACGAGTGGGGTTACTCCAACAAAATCCTCGACATGATTGCCTACACAGCAAATAAGTAACAAAAAAGAGTCCTCACGGACTCTTTTTTGTTGGTGCGGGTTGCAAGTTGCGGGGTGCGGGTTAAGTACCACTCACCTCGTAACTCGTACCGCGCAACACTATAGCGAAGCTATATACTCTTTCATCTCTTGTTCGTGAGCATCCAAAGACTCCAGAAGACGTTTTTGTGCCATCGTACGGTCATAATTGTGCTCCGGATAATTTATCTTATAGTAAGTATCACCATTCAGATAGTCAGTCAGAAAACGCACTGTCTGCATATAGGTGAGTAGTCTGGCACCAAAGGGCAACAATTCTTTTTCAATATCGGTAAGAAAGGGTTTTGCCCCTTCGAGATAACCTCTGGTAAATGCCTTGAATATCTCCATATCAAGGCCTACATTATCCAAATCCGTATCATCTTCAGCACCGGTATTGCCGGCTGTACGAATAAAATCTCCGTAGTCTGATAGAACATAACCGGGCATCGTAGTGTCTAGATCTATGACACAGAGGACATTGTCGTCCTCGTCAAAGAGAATATTGTTAACCTTCGTGTCACAATGGGTTATGCGTTTGGTGAGTTTTCCTTCACGTCCTAGACGCTCGGCAAGCGACATTTCATCGGCCCTATCAAGCAGTTCATCCACAAGGGGACGCACACGTTCGAGGCGTCCTGCTTTATCATCAGCTACAGCCTCGCGAAGCTGGCTGATGCGAAACTCAATGTTATGAAAATTGGGGATTGTCTCGTCAAGAGGCTCGCCACCCAGATCTGAGAGCATATATTGAAAATCACCGAATGACTTGCCTGTTATGTATGCCAATTCCGGTGTTACATCCTCGCGGCTCTTAGAACGGTCAATATACTTGGAAACCCTCCAGAATTCGCCGTCCATTTCGTGATAGGATTTACCGGAACGACTTTTTACAAAGGTGAGCAATCTGTCCGGACCGCCCGGGAGTCCACGATCGAACATCTTTTCACGAATATGAGCTGTTACCCTGTCAATGTTGCGCTGCATCTTATCAATATCCTTGAAGACATCGCTGTTGATACGCTGCACCACATAGTCGGGAAGGTCTGGTTCAACAGTCCTGAGCTTGTACGTATCGTTTATAAGACCGTTGCCCAGACGCGATATTTCTATCGGCGTACCTTCCAATTCGAAATTCGAAAGTATTTTCCTCCACCTGTTGTTCATAACCTTGAGTATTTGTATTGTAAAGGTAGTGATTAATTGTTATTTTCGCAAAAAATAAGCCATAGCATTATGAGACATTTTATCCTTGCAACACTGTTTCTTGTCGCATCACTTACAGCAGCCTCACAAGTCAGATTTGATGCCGATTTTGAGAGTGGAAATCTGGGAAAAGCAGAACTTCTCGACTCCGCAAAAGTGATAGTCACCCTGAGGGACACGGTTGAGCATCTCTCCTATCTGATTCACGGTAAATTTGACCCGGCCAATCCTGTGGACACCTCCCTTGCCGCCAGTGCCAACTGGTATTATTTCCGTATCAGCGGTATCAGAGGCAAACAGATCTATCTCACTCTCAAGGACAACGGAGTCCACGGACTCTCATATTCGTATGATGGTGACAACTGGAACCATTTCCCCCTCAACGAATCACCTCGCAGAAGATTGGATAAACGTTTTGACAAGGATACCGTATTCATTGCACTCTACCGCCCATACACAAACTCCTATCTCCAGCAGCGTATTGCAGAGTGGGGCAGCAGAGAGGGTACTCAGATTGATACTATAGGATGGAGCTTTGAAAACAGACCTCTGCAACTGTTGCACATCACCGACCCCAATGTGCCTGCATCAGCTAAAAAACGACTATGGTTCCACAGCCGTCAGCATCCAAGTGAGACTCCCGGATCCTGGCTCCTTGACGCTTTCATAGAAAAACTTACTTCCGATACTCCCGAAGCCAGGTCACTTAGGGCACAAATTGATGCATACATACTACCCTTCGCCAATCCTGATGGAGTATTCAACGGTCTCTCAAGGTCCAATATTACCGGAGTCAACCAGGAAATTAACTTTGGAAGGAGCAACGACAGCACGGTGGTAGAAGTGCAGGCAATGAAAGCGATGTTCCGCAAATTACACGATGAGCAACCGATGGATCTGGTGCTCAATAACCACTCTCAACATGCCGACTGCGCAATTTATTGGATGCACACCAGTAGCAGCACATCCATCGAATACTCGCGCAAGCAATGGGTGTTTGCGGGACTCTCATGCTCATTCAATCCCTATATGTATCCCAAGGAGATGTTGTTCTCCGATGTGGCTCCCAGATACTGCGAGGGTTGGTTCTGGGATAACGCGGGTGAGCGTACTATTGCATTGACCCTGGAGACTCCCTACACCTTTTATTCTTTCAACAAAGAGGGGGAATGGGTTAATGACTCCAACCTCAGGCACTTCGGTGAGCGCCTTCTGGATGCAGTTGCCGAATACTTCGGACTCTCCACCCCGGGACGCATCCTGATAGAAAATCCGGACAATCCAAAGGGTTGGACACCCCTCTCCAATCAGACTACCGCTTTTATGGGCGAAAGCGGGTGGAGCGCATCGGCAGAAGGATCCAAAATGATATACAGGGCTGATATGGTAGAAGCCGGAGAGTACGAACTCTATCGCTATGTTCCGGGTGACAATGTAGAGCCACAAAAAGGCCGCAATGACTTTGGCGATACTGATCCGGGTGAACACGGATGGGTATTTGAATGCGAATTTGTCCAAAAAAGAGATGGGCGTTTCAAGTATGTTTATAGGGCAAAAGAGGCAGGTGATATAGCCGACGCCATCCTTCTCTTAAAGAAAAACTAGATTATTTTTTAGTTAGGAGTTCCAGTACCCAATATTCAAATAGTGCCTCTGGAATAACTATTTTCCTGCACCACGTAACTACTTTTTCTTCAGTATAAAATTGATCTCGTCAATATCAGCATGACCCGAATACCATAGACCTTCACCCTTATACTTGAAATCTCTGACCACTAAAGTATCACTTTCAAACTCGCCTCCACCCTGCTCTCCATCAATATCTTCTGCAACAACTATCATTTCAGTTAAAGGAAAAGTATGAATATCAACGCGATATTCTCCTTGTGAGTTCGTAAGAGCAGATCCCTCGAAACGAATTTGCTTTTGGCCCAAGGAGTCTGTATAGGGATGTCCACCTACAGATACCTTAACACCTTGAAGTAGTTTGCCCTCATCACTCCTCACACATCCGCTGGTGGTATAAGATGCGCTTGGAGAGCCATACATACCAGGACATCCGGCAAGAACTATCGATGGAAAAATAATGGCAAAGATTTTTGCAATCAAATTGCTCTTTCTTAAAATTAATTTTCGTTTCATAATCTCCATTTGTTAGCAAAGATGCTCTTTACGTAGCAAGTCGGCAACCATTTTAGTACTTACTTTTTCTTCAGCTTGAAATCAACGGTAACATCAGCGTGACCAGAATACCAACCGTCTCCACCCTTAAAGTTAAAATCGTTTACAACGATTGTATCACTCTGATACTCTCCGCCCTCTTCCTCTCCATCAATGTCTTTGGCGACAACTATCAATTTATAGGACTCAAAATGCATATTATCAATTAAATATCCCCCACGCCCATCCGAATGAGCTGAATAGACGAAATCGACACATTTGTTCCCTAGGGAATCGATGTAGTAATAATCACCGACAGATACCTCAATACCTCTGAGTACTACATCAGATTCGTTTGTTACGTGTCCTCTAATGGTGTAGGTTGCATAAGGAGAGCCATACATGCAAATCGGACATCCAGTTAGAATAATCGATGGAAAAATAATGGCAAGGATTCTTGTGACCCAATTACTCCTTAATGAGAATAACTTACGTTTCATACTCTTAATATTATCAGCCAAGATGCTCTTTGCGGAGCAGGTCGGCAACTGTTTTTACAGGATTGAATGTTATAAGAGGAACCTCCACAAAAGTGGTGTTCCAGTTGCTCATTGCACCGTTCCATAGACCGGGAAGCTCAAGTGCCTTAAGTTTGCGTCCCTCATAACTCTTGGATGAGATAAAACCTGCTTCTTCATTAACAAAACGTGAGAGGTCATATTTGCTGCCGTCTGCACCGGTAATCGAGCATACCAGATCCACAGGATTAAAGTGGGTGCCTGAAGCAAAGAGGCCTGCAGTACGGGGATCCGAAGGATTGAGCTCTACGCTTTCAAGTATCTGGAGCGAAGTACACCCATCTGCATCCTTTACGATGAAAGGACCTCCTCCGGGCTCACCCTGATTGCGTACCATACCGCAAACTCTGACGGGACGGTCGAGCTTTGCTCGGAGCAATGCAGGAAGCACTTCGTAAGGAATTGTTTCCGGCAGTGTAATGCAAAATTGCTCATCCATAAAAACGGAAATCTCTTTACACAAAGCCACAATATCATCCTTACAGCCTATTTTGAGCACCCTGTCAAGGCGTGCAATATAGTCAAAACAGCGTTCGCGAAGTAAAATAAGTTTACCGATGAGGAGCTTTTTCCATATTACAGTCTGCTCGATAAAGTCCTCTTTTACCACATTGTCAATATTTTTTATGACAACAATGTCCGAGTCAATCTCATTGACATTCTGTATCAGAGCGCCATGTCCTCCGGGACGGAAGAGCAGGGTACCATCTTCTTTGCGGAAAGGTTTATTGTCTTCAGTCGCCGCAATGGTATCCGTAGAGGGTGACTGAAGTGTGAAATTTATGGAATATTTCACTCCATAGCGCTGTTCATACCTACCCTTGACAGATTCAGACAAATCTTTGAATCCTTCAAGATGCTCGGGTGAAACGGAAACCACAATAGAAATAGTACCATCATTCATTTTGGCATAGAGGGCACCCTCTACCAAATGTTCTTCAAAAGCTGTGCGAACATCATCGGAATACCTGTGGAAAAGGAGCTGCCCCTTGGGTTTGGAACCATAACCGAGACCACTATCATTGAGCACCTTATCAATAATCTCCATTGGAGTGCAACCATCAAACATTTCCGGAGTATAAAATGCAAAATCCTTGATACGTGATGTAAAATTGCGTCCATATTCCGACATTTCGCCACTCTCGAGCACATTGAAAAGATCTCTAAACATCCTTGAGGCTGCGCCTGAGGCCGGCACAAACTTGGTCACCTTAAGGGAATTGGAAACGAAGGCATTGAAAGCCTCTTTTTTGTCATTTTCGGAGAAGACCTTAATGCCCCTGGAGGGCGTTGCAGCACTCAAGACATCAAGCCACTCAAAACCGGTATCATAACGAGACATTTGTCTGGTAGCCTGCTCGGGTGTAATGCCTCTTTCGGCAAAAACCTTCAAATCTTCACTATTAAACATAACTCAAAATTCTGTTCTGTAATTATAATGTGAACGTATCTGTTCAAATTTTCCAGGATCCGAACGCAGCATCCTGTCATCCTTCCAAATATCATAAATCGCACACAATCTGTCACAAATCTCCTTCTGAGACAAACCTTCCGGATCAAAGCGAACTACTGCCGTGTCATCTCTAATTACAAATGCTTTCAAGGCATCTATGCTGAAATGCTCCCCCGCAGCTCTCACGACAGTTGTACTACCATTTATCTTGCCTTGTCTGGAATAGCCTGCAATATGCGGTGTAGCTATATCGACCGCCTCAAGCAATTTCCGGTTGATATCCGGTTCCCCTCCCCACACATCTGCAACAACACCCGCAAACTTTGGCATAGAGCGTAACAGAGCATCTTCACAGACAACTTCTCCGCGGGAAGTATTAACAAAAATAGCCTTTTCTTTCATATCCTCAAAGAAAATGCCATCTGCAAAACCACGATTCTCCTTCCAAAGAGGAATATGGAGAGTCACTATATCTGACTGCGCAAGCAATTGATCCAATGGAGTGAAAAGATGTGCGTTGTGAGGTTCCAAGCTCTCTTTCGGAGGGTCATTGCACAATACCCTAAACCCTAACCTCCGACCGAAATCCGCAACTTTAGAGCCCACATTGCCCACTCCTATGACACCGAGAGTGAGTCCCTGCAGAGAGATACCCTTACGTTGCGCCAACGCATAAAGAGCCGTAAACAGATACTGCCTGACAGCTAAGGAGTTGCACCCCGGAGCACTTACCACTTGTAAGCCATTATCGGAGCACCATTCTGTGTCGATATGATCGGTACCGATAGTAGCACTGGCCACAAGTGAAACACGTGAACCTCTCAGCAAAGCGGCATCGCAAAAGGTACGAGTTCGCACAAAGAGGGCATCCGCATCACGCACCACCTCAGGAGTGATATCAGAAGCCTTACAGAAAATGCAATCTGCATGATCACGTAAAATATCCAAATAAGGTATGGCACTGTCCGCCACAAATCTCAATTTCTTCTCCATATCAGTAGATGGTTATCTTGAGAACGTGCTCCTCCTGAAGCATCGTGTTGATCCTGTTCCGAATGCTCTCAAGTTGAAAAAAGAGTTGACTGCGAAGCACGGATGAAGAAATTTTACAGGAGAGTACACCATCCCTGAAAAATTTGTTCAAAGTAAGACCCGATATCTCTTCAGGCTTGTAGTAGGAAGCGGTCATATCGAGCAGGACCAGATCCCACGCTTCAAAGATACGAGCGCAGAGAAGTCCCGATTCCAGATTGTCCTCTTTGATATACTCTTGCAAAACCTCAGCTACGGTACGACTCTTCTCTCTTCTCATAATTCAGATTTTAAAGTGATCGAAATACTCCATTTTCAACTTCGAAAGAGCGTGACTCCCCCTGTAAACTCTCCATCAATCTCTCTATTCGAACTTTGTTACTATCGGAGATGAAGATTTGGCCAAAGTCATCTTTAAGAACAATCTTGAGTAGAGACTCCACCCTCTCCATATCCAACTTATCGAAGAGATCGTCGAGTAGCAGGATTGGAGGCTTGGAGTAAATCCTCCTCATAAAGGAAAACTGCGCTAATTTCATTGCCAGCAGAAAACTCTTTTGCTGACCTTGTGAACCGCAGTTACGGATGGGATGATCTTCAATAAGGAAAGTCATATCATCCCTCTGGGGGCCTACTGTGGTATACTTTAAGATACGTTCCTTTTCTTGATCCTGCAGCAATAGTTCGGAAAAATCCCCATTATCGAGATCAGTGCGGTAGCGAATTTGGACTTCTTCCCTTCCTGCGGAGAGTCTGGAGTAGTACTCTCTCACGAGCGGATCAAGACTGTTGCAGAGTTCGCGCCGCGCATCACTTACATAGTGTGCGTGCGGAGCCATTTGCTCCGCAATTGTATCCAGCAGCACATCCGGAAGAAGATCCTCCTTAAGCAACCTATTGCGTCTGATCAAGAGATGGGTATAGGTCTGGATATGACGCAGGTAAGCGCGATCAGTCTGTGAGAGGATAAAGTTGAGATATTTGCGGCGCTCATCGCCGGAATCGTGTATGAGTGAACTGTCCGCAGGCGAAACCATAACTATGGGCAGCAGCCCGATATGATCGGAAAAGCGTTCATAATTGCGTCCATTACGGCGTACGATCTTGGCCCCGTTCCTACGGATCGAAACTCCGATGCGCTCCTCCATACCCCCAACGTCATATACTCCTCCTATCTGGGCCTCATCCGTGTCAAACTTACATACATATCTATCGGAAGAGGAGAAGAAACTTTTGGTCATCGAGAGATAATAAACGGCATCGAGCAGATTAGTCTTACCCGCTCCATTGTTGCCCGATATGTAGTTGATTTTGGGTGAAAATTCGAGCGAAGCGGCGGCTATATTTTTGAAATTTTGAAGTATAATGCTTTTGAGGTACATATAAGTCGCGTCAGAGTTTACAAAAGTACAAAATATTGTTTGTGTTTCCCATTTTTGTTGTAAATTTGCAATTCGCGAATTTTGCTAATTGGTACGAATGGCGCGAATTAATGCGAATAACACAAATGTGATCCCAAATAATACGGATATAGTAAGATAAAATAATACAATAACAATGGCTACCAAAAAGAAACAACCCGCTAAAAAACAAAACACTCAAGATGAAGTTAAATTAGGAACAGCGATTTCTTCAATAGAACTCTTCTTTCAGGACAAGAAAAATCAGAATAGGGTATTTATAACTACAATAGTAATTCTTGTCATCGTCTTCGGCATCGTCGCCCTCAACAGATGGTATCTCCAACCTCTTAAAGCAGAAGCCAAAGCACAGATGTTTCCCGCAGAACAATTGTTCATGGAGGGAGACTATGTTACAGCTCTCAATGGTGACGGTAATGTTATGGGATTTGCAGAAATTGCACATCAGTATGGCAACAAAGCCGGTAAAATTATCCACTTTTACAAAGGTATATGCCAGCTTAAGACCGGTGACAATGAAGGTGCAATCAAGTCCCTCAAAAAATACAGTGGAAAGGAGAAGATCGCAAAAGCCAGGGCTTACTGCTGTATTGCTGATGCTTATGTAAACCTTGACGACAACGCGGAAGCTCTCAAATGGTATAAGAAGGCCATTGCCGTTGACTCCAACACCTATACTGCAGGCTACCTTCTAAAAGCCGGTATCATTTGCGAAGAGATGGGAGATAACGAGCAAGCACTTCAATTTTACGACGAAATTTCCGTAAAACATCCTAATACGCTCGAGGCTTACGAGGTAGGCAAATATATCTCACGCCTGAAAAACAATTAGTGCTATGGGAAGAGCATTTGAATTTAGAAAAGAGAGAAAATTCAAGCGCTGGGGCAATATGGCCCGGGTATTCACACGCCTTGGAAAGGAAATTACCATCGCAGCCAAGCAGGGTGGCACTGATCCTGCCGGTAACCCCCACCTTAGAACACTGATCCAGACCGCCAAGTCTGAAAATATGCCTAAGGAGAATATCGAAAGAGCTATCAATAGGGCTGTTGAAAAGGATCAGAGCGATTACAAGGAGGTAGTTTACGAAGGTTACGGACCTCATGGAGTGGCTTTTCTAGTGGAGACGGCCACAGACAACACTAATCGAACCGTAGCAAATATCCGCAGTTATTTTGCAAAATATGGCGGCAACCTGGGCACGTCAGGCAGCGTGGCATTCATGTTTGACCACAAGTGCTCTTTCAAGGTGAAGAGTGAGGAGCCTGTTGACCTCGAAGAACTTGAATTTGAGCTCATAGATTATGGTGCTGATGAGGTGTTCCGAGACGATGATGACGAGATTATCAACATTTATGGTGAGTTCACAGCATACAATACCATTCAAAAGTTTATTGAGGAGAAGGGATTCGAAATCGTATCAGGTGGATTCGAGAGATTTCCAAACGTAGAGCTCAAGAAAGTGAGTGCTGAGGAGAGGGTAGAACTTGACAAACTTATCGAGAAACTCGAAGAGGACGAAGATGTCCAAAATGTATATCACACACTCGATATAGAGATATAGAGGAATAATTTTTCGTTTTATAACAAATTAAAAGTCGTTCCTGTAGGGAACGATTTTTTTATTAAAATAAGTGGTTTATCTCACAATAATTGTTATGTTTGCCGAATTGTTGAAAATCCTAAAAAATCTTCTAAATATTCATTTGATATTATGGACATAACTCACATTGAACACATCGGTATCGCCGTAAAGTCTTTGGATGAGGCTATCCCCTATTACGAAAATGTACTGGGGCTGAAATGCTACAAAATTGAAGAGGTGGCAGACCAGAAGGTCAAAACTGCATTCTTCAGGGTCGGAGAGACCAAGATTGAGCTTCTCGAGAGCACATCACCTGAAGGACCCGTCGCACAATTCATTGACAAGAGAGGTGAAGGTGTACACCACATCGCATTTGCAACAAGCAGTGTAAAGGATTGCCTGGCCAAAGCCGAGGCCGAAGGCATAAGACTCATCGACAAGGCTCCCAGAAAGGGCGCAGAGGGTCTCAATATTGCTTTTCTCCATCCGAAGTCAACAATGGGTGTTCTAACCGAGTTTTGCGAAAAAGGCAAATAACCAATAATCAATACATTTAAAATCTATAAGAATGAGTCATCAACTCGAAAAAGTAAAAGAGCTTATCGAACTTAGGGAGAAAGCTCGTATGGGCGGTGGCCAAAAGGCTATTGATGCCCAGCATGCAAAAGGCAAATATACCGCTCGTGAAAGGATCAGTTTGCTCCTCGATGAGGGTAGTTTTGAAGAATTTGACATGTTCATGACCCACCGTTGCACCAATTTCGGAATGGAAAAGAAGACATTCCTCGGTGACGGTGTTGTTACAGGTTATGGTACTATCAACGGCAGACTTGTTTATGTCTTTGCACAGGACTTTACCGTTATCGGTGGTTCTCTTTCAGAGACTCTTGCTCTCAGGATCTGCAAGGTTATGGACCAGGCCATGAAAGTAGGTGCCCCCATCATTGGTCTAAATGACTCCGGTGGAGCCCGTATTCAGGAGGGTGTAAATGCCCTTGCCGGCTATGCTGAGATTTTCCAGAGGAATATTCTCGCATCCGGTGTTGTTCCCCAGATTTCAGCTATCCTAGGTCCCTGTGCCGGAGGTGCTGTTTATTCTCCCGCTCTTACCGACTTCAACCTTATGGTTGAAGGTACCAGCTACATGTTTCTTACCGGTCCTGCAGTAGTAAAATCTGTTACGGGTGAGGTTGTAACCCAGGAAGAGCTTGGCGGTGCCAGCGTACATGCTTCAAAAAGCGGTGTTGCACACTTCGCACTTCCCACTGAGGAAGAGACCCTTGCCACCATCCGCGAACTGATAGGCTACATTCCACAGAACAATATGGAAGAGCCTCCCTATGTTCATACTGAGGATCCTATCCACCGTCTGGAGGATGCTCTCAACGACATCATTCCGGACAGTCCCAACGCTCCTTACGATATGTACCAGGTTATCGGCGGCATAGTTGACGACCATAAATTCCTTGAAATCCATAAGAACTACGCAAGAAACATCATAGTCGGCTTTGCGCGTATGGGTGGAACTTCTGTTGGTATTGTTGCCAACCAGCCTAAAAATCTGGCCGGCGTTCTAGATATCAATGCTTCCAAAAAGGCCGCACGTTTTGTGCGTTTCTGCGATGCATTCAATATTCCTATCGTAACTCTCGTTGATGTTCCCGGTTTCCTTCCCGGCACACAGCAGGAGTATGGTGGAATCATCCTCAATGGTGCAAAACTTCTCTATGCATATGGTGAAGCCACTGTTCCTAAAGTTACCGTTACACTCAGAAAATCTTATGGTGGAGCGCACATCGTGATGAGCTGCAAGCAACTTCGCGGTGACATCAACTACGCATGGCCCACAGCCAGCATTGCCGTAATGGGTGCTGACGGTGCTGTAGAGGTGCTCTATTCTAAAGAAATCAGAGCGGAGGAGGATCCTGAAAAACGCGCCGAATTCATAGAGGAAAAGAAGAAAGAGTACGAAGACCTCTTCAGCAATCCTTACAACGCTGCCAGATATGGCTACATAGACGATATTATCGAACCCAGAAATACCCGTTTCCGTATTATACGTGCTCTTGAGCAGCTCTCTACAAAGAAGCTTCTCAATCCTGCTAAGAAACACGATAATCTTCCACTCTAATCCATGATAATGCCAATGAAACGAATATTTAAAATATTTCTTGTAGTTGTCGGATTGAGTGTTGCGCTCTATGCTAATGGCCAAAACCAGAGCTCTATGCGTATCAACGAGTATCTCGTTTTCAATACCGACGACTATCAGGATGACTTCGGACAACAGAGTTCATGGATAGAGCTTTTCAACTCTTCCTATGGTACTGTGGATCTGGGAGGCTGCTACCTCACAGATGATCCGAACTATCTTAAAAAGTACCCTATTCCCGGCGGTGACGTGCTAACTGCGATTAAACCCCGCCAGCATGTCATTTTCTGGGCTGACAATCAGCCGTACCGCGGAACATTCCACATCTCCTTCGACCTGGAGAATGCCAAAGAAATTATTCTTGTCAAAAGTGATGGAGAAACCATTATCGACAGGATCCCGGTACATAAGGACCTTGGAGAAAATGTCTCATTCGGCCGTTTGAATGACGGTGTGGGCTCCACAAATGGTGATGAAGAAGGTTGGGGAATCATGGAAAGAACCACCCCAAGCACCAACAACGTGACCATCGATAAGACAATTAAGTCCACCAGAATGCAGGAAATGGATCCGTATGGATGGATGATGGCTGTATTAGCTATGACTATCATATTCTTGGCCCTTATTATCCTATACATTATTTTCAAATACATCGGTAAATATAACATTAAACAGGGCAAGAAGAGAGTTGCAGCCAAAGCAGGTAAGGATATATCTGAAGTACAATATGGCGAGTTACCCGGAGAGACCTACGCAGCCATAGCTATGGCGCTTTATCTCTACAAGGGTGATGTGGAGTCACACGATGAAGAAAGTTATGTGATGACCCTCCAGCACACCGATAGGTCATACTCACCTTGGAGTTCCAAGATCTACGGTCTGCGCCGAATTCCTCAACTCAGAAAGAAATAACATATATAATTTGAATCAAAATGAAAGAATATAAACTCGTAATAAACGGTAATAATTACAATGTTGTAATTGGTGAAGTAGAGGAAACTTCTGCTATGGTGGAGGTCAACGGTACAAGTTACACTGTTGAGTTCGAGAAGCCTGTAGCAAAGTCTGCTCCTATAAAAATTATCAGAACTTCTACTCCTGCAGCCGTGTCGGCAGTCAAACCCATTCAACCCATGGCACCTGTCACCGGTAGCACTCCGGTTAAGTCACCTCTTCCGGGTGTTATACTTGAGATCAAGTGTGCCGTTGGTAACACAGTGAAAAAGGGTGATGTTATCCTCATTCTAGAGGCTATGAAGATGGAAAATGTCATCGAAGCGACAGCAAATGGAAAAATTGAAAGCATCCAGGTCAACAAGGGCGATTCAGTACTTGAAGGCGATACACTTGTAGTAATAGGATAATAGGTTAGTATAGTATGGAAAATATCATATCAAACCTCAAAACATTCTGGATGTTTACCGGATTTGCCAACGTACAGTGGGGCCATCTGGTAATGATTGTAATCGGCTGTATTTTTATTTATCTTGCCGTTAAGAAAGAGTGGGAGCCGATGCTGCTCGTCCCTATCGGATTCGGCATCCTTATAGGTAACATTCCACTGTTCGCCGGTATGGAGGTCGGAATTTATGAGGAGGGATCTGTATTAAACATTCTCTATCAGGGAGTTAGACTGGGTTTCTACCCACCTCTGATATTCCTCGGTATCGGTGCTATAACCGACTTCTCCGCATTGATTTCCAATCCAAAACTCATCCTTGTAGGTGCAGCGGCACAGCTTGGCATCTTCGGAGCTTATGCTATTGCTCTTGCCGTAGGCTTTGACCCTCTTCAAGCAGGCTCCATCGGTATCATCGGTGGTGCTGACGGTCCGACAGCCATCTTCCTGACGTCAAGACTTGCTCCGGACCTTTTGGGTGCAATTGCTGTTTCGGCATATTCATATATGGCACTGGTACCTGTTATCCAACCGCCCATCATGAGGCTCCTCACCACAAAAAAGGAGCGTCTTATCCGCATGAAGCCACCCAGACCGGTAGCACAAACCGAAAAGATTCTCTTCCCTATCATCGGTTTTTTGATAATGGCATTCATCGTGCCATCAGGCCTTCCTCTGCTGGGTATGCTCTTCTTGGGTAACCTTCTTAAAGAGAGTGGCGTTACCAAACGTCTCGCCACCACTGCAGGAGGTCCGCTGATTGACGTAGTAACTATACTCGTTGGTCTTACAGTGGGTGCTTCCACTCAGGCAGATCACTTCCTTCGCCTCGACTCTATTAAGATTTTTGCTATCGGAGCCCTCTCTTTTATGATTGCAACATTTGGAGGTGTCTTCTTCGTGAAAATCTTCAACCTCTTCCTTAAAGAAGGCAACAAGATCAACCCTCTTATCGGCAACGCCGGTGTATCAGCTGTACCTGCATCTGCTAGAGTCTCCCAAATGGTGGGCAGACAGTATGACAGGACCAACCACCTCCTGATGCACGCAATGGGTCCTAATGTGGCCGGCGTGATCGGAAGCGCGGTAGCTGCGGGTATTTTACTTGGCTTCCTCGGATAATTTATGACACTTTTATGGACAAAAAGACGGTAAATGGAAAATTTACCGTCTTTTTTGTTGCGATTGCTTTTCAATTTATTTATATTTGTCGCTTGAAACATTAAGTACTTATAAATCTAACAATATGCAAAACAAGTTGCAGGAACTTACAGACAAGCTCTATAACGAAGGGCTGTCCAAAGGAAAGCAGGAAGCCGAAGAGCTCAAGGCCAAGGCACTCCAAGAGGCGGACCAAATTGTATCACAGGCCAAGAACGAAGCTACAGCCATTGTCGCAAAAGCCGAAAAAGAGGCAGCGGAGATTATCACCCGCGCTGACAATGATGTAAAAATGGCCTCTACCCAGGCCATTAATGCATTGAGACAGCAGGTTGAGAAGATGATTGTTACAAACACCGTCACTCCGGCTGTCAAAGAGGCGATGTCCGACACCAAACTGATCAAGTCCGTTATTACCACTATCGCAGGCGCATTCAATGCCGCAAATCCCGACTCGGTTGCTCTTGAAATGATACTTCCCCAGAGCATGAAGTCGGAACTTGAGGATTTTCTCAAAAATGAAATCAATGGTAAGCTCTGTAAGGGGCTGGAAGTTGAATATGTAAAGGGTCTCTCCAGTGGATTCAAAATCGGTCCTAAGGATGGAGGCTATATGATCAGCTTTACCGACGACGATTTTAATGCCATGATTGGCAGATATCTCAGGCCTGCAACCAGACGTATTTTATTCGGCGAGTAATGGGCAATTATCACTATATCATTGCCGGACTGCCCGATCTTCTTCTTGACTATGGTCCCCAGGCACTTAATGCCGCCTCACTCCAAAAGAGCGTTACCGAAATGCTCTCGGACAAGGATCGCAGGATCGTGGACTGGCTTGATTTCGGCCTGAACAAGGAATCAATCTCCCGACACTTTTATCGTGCTGCCGCGCACCATTCCAACCTCTTCATCAAAGAATATTTTGCCTTTGACAAATGTGTAAGGGACGCTCGTCTCTGCTGGCTGGATGGTGTGACCTATGAAGGCGAATTTGAGGAGTACCCGCGTTTGAAACAGATTTTCGCGATGGACAACCTCATAGAAAGGGAACGCCAACTAGACCGTTTTATGTGGGACAAGATTAATGAAATAACCTCCGGGGAACTTTTCAATATCAATGTTCTGCTCGGTTTCTTCACCAAAGCACGGGTTGTAGAAAGATGGACGCAGCTCGATCCCGAGAGCGGCAGAGAACTCTTTGCACGTCTTGTAAATGAGGTCAGAGGCACTTTCAAGGGAGTCAACTACGAATCATAAACAAGTAAAACATACAAACAAGCATGAAAAGTACAGGTATTGTAACAGGCATCATTTCCAACCTGGTGACAGTCGAAGTTAACGGACACGTCGCTCAGAATGAGATTTGCTACATCGATCTCGGTGGCACCAAGCTTATGGCCGAGGTGATTAAAATCTCCGGAAAGAATGCCTTTGTACAGGTATATGAAAGCACACGTGGCCTCAAACAGGGCGATAAAGTCGAGTTTGCCGGTCACATGCTGGAAGCCACCCTGGGCCCCGGACTTCTTTCCAGCAGTTTTGACGGGCTTCAGAACAACCTCGAGACAATGGAGGACATTTTCCTCAAGAGGGGAGAATACACGAAACCGCTGGATCACGACAAACAATGGCACTTCACACCTTCTGCACAACCGGGTGAAAAGGTGTTTGCCGCCGACTGGCTCGGAGAGGTAATGGAGGGCTGGCTACACCACAAGATTATGGTCCCCTTCTCCTTTGACGGAGAATTTACCATAAAGAGCATTGCTCCGGAGGGGGACTACAGAATAGATGATACCATAGCGGTACTCACGGACTCCGAAGGCGAAGAGCACAAAGTGACCATGGTCCAGAAGTGGCCGGTCAAAATAGCTGTCGGCGGGTACATTGAGAAACCCCGTCCCTACCGCGTGATGGAGACCGGAGTGCGCTGTATGGATACCCTCAACCCTATTGCAGAGGGAGGTACCGGCTTTATCCCCGGGCCCTTCGGATGCGGAAAAACAGTACTTCAGCACGCTATCGCCCGCCAGGGAGATGCCGAAGTTATAGTTATGGCTGCCTGCGGAGAGCGAGCCAACGAGGTAGTGGAGATCTTCACCGACTTCCCTAAGCTCATTGACCCGCACACCGGCCGCAAGCTTATGGAGAGAACTACAATCGTTTGTAACACATCCAATATGCCGGTAGCAGCACGTGAGGCTTCCGTATATACGGCTATGACAATCTGTGAGTATTATCGTGCCATGGGCATGAAGGTGCTTCTACTGGCAGACTCCACCTCCAGATGGGCTCAGGCACTTCGCGAAATGTCAAACCGTATGGAGGAACTCCCGGGTGCTGACGCATTCCCCGTGGACATTACCGCCATCATTTCCAACTTCTACTCGAGAGCGGGCATCGTCAAACTGCGTAATGGAGAGACAGGCTCTGTAACTTTTATCGGCACGGTATCCCCTGCCGGTGGAAACCTGAAGGAACCTGTAACTGAAGCCACAAAAAAGGCTGCACGCTGCTTCTACGCACTCTCACAGGCTCGTGCTGATATGAAAAGATACCCCGCTGTCGATCCCATCGACTCCTATTCCAAGTATCTGGAGTACCCTGAGGTGATAGAATTTCTCACTGAACGCGTAGCTAAAGATTGGGTTGATAAAGTCAATCGCACCAAAAATATTATACGTAGAGGTAAGGAGGTAGCCGACCAGATTAATATTCTCGGAGATGACGGAGTACCTATGAGTTATCACGAACTCTACTGGAAATCCGAACTGATAGACTTTGCAATACTACAGCAAGATGCATTCGACCCTATTGATTCCCTGACTTCTATGGAAAGACAGGAGTATATGCTCACTCTCGTATTGGATGTCTGCGACACCCATCTGGAGTTTGAAAACTTCGAAGAGTGCGGAAACTTCTACAAGGAGCTGATTAACATCCTCCGCCAGATGAATTATTCCGAATTCAAGAGCGAGCAATTTAACAGATACCTTGAGCAACTTAACAATAAACTGAAAAAATGACAACAAAAGCGTTCCAGAGAATATACACACAGCTTGAAGCGATCACCAAGGCTACTGTTTCGCTCAGGGCAGCCGGCATAGCTAATGACGAGCTTGCCAGTGTAGACGGCCGTCTTGCACAGGTGGTGAAAATCAAAGACGATCTTGTCACCCTTCAGATATTCGAGGGTACCGAAGGCATACCAACTAATGCAGAGGTCCTCTTTTACGGTGAACCGCCTGCTCTAAATGTGAGCGAAGACTTGGCCGGAAGGTTTTTCAACGCATATGGCCAACCTATTGACGATGGTCCCGCAATCGAAGGTGAAAGACGCTATATCGGAGGTCCCTCCGTCAACCCTTTCAGAAGAAAACAGCCCTCACAGCTGATTCCGACGGGTATTGCCGGCATCGACCTCAACAATACTCTCGTTTCCGGACAGAAAATCCCATTCTTTGCCGACCCTGACCAGCCTTACAACCAGGTGATGGCCCAGGTAGCTCTCCGTGCAGATGTCGACAAGATCATACTCGGAGGAATGGGGCTCTCCAATGATGACTACCTCTACTTTAGACAGGTATTTGAAAACGCCGGTGCACTCAACAAGATTATCAGTTTTGTAAATACCACCGAACAGCCCCCTGTAGAGCGTCTGCTTATTCCGGATATGGCACTTGCGGCTGCGGAATATTTTGCAGTTGACAAAAACGAAAAAGTACTTGTCCTTCTGACAGATATGACGCTCTACGCCGACGCACTCTGTATTGTATCCAACCGTATGGATCAGATCCCTTCAAAGGACTCAATGCCGGGATCACTCTATTCCGACCTCGCAAAGATTTACGAGAAGGCTGTACAATTGCCCGACGGAGGCTCCATCACCATTATTGCAGTGACAACGCTCAATGACGGTGACATTACACACGCCATCCCGGACAATACCGGATACATCACTGAGGGACAGCTATTCCTCCGCATGGATACCGATACCGGCAAGGTAATCATAGACCCCTTCCGCTCACTTTCACGACTCAAACAACTCGTGATTGGTAAACAGACACGGGAAGACCACAATCAGGTGATGAATACTGCCGTACGTCTATATGCCGACGCATCCAACGCCAAGACTAAGCTCGAAAACGGCTTTGATCTGAGCGATTACGACCTGCGCTGCCTTGACTATGCAAAAGAATACTCCACCAGACTGCTCGCCATCGATGTTAACATATCCATCGACGAAATGCTTGATACTGCGTGGGAACTCTTCGGCAAATTTTTCTCCAAAGCGGAGACAGGTATCAGGGAAGCCCTTGTGGAAAAATACTGGAAAGAATAATATCTTATGGCTATAAAATTCCAATTCAACAAAACATCCCTGAACGAGATCAACAAGCAATTGAAGATCCGGTTACTGGCTCTACCGACCCTTCAAAACAAGGAGTCGGCCCTCCGTTTGGAGGTTAAGAAGGCCAAGAAACGTTCAGAGGAGCTCTTGGAGGAGTTGGAGAAAGCGCTACAACAATATGACTATCTCGCTGCACTTTGGCACGAATTTGAACCCGGCTTGATAAAGGTCAGGGATGTAGAACTGGAGACAGTAAAGGTTGCCGGAGTCAAGACACCCGCATTGAAGAGTGTCAGCTACGATGTGGCAGAATTTGACCGCTACACTAGTCCGATGTGGTTTACTGAAGGAGTTGAAATTCTCAAAAAACTCGCACAGCTTGGAATTGAGTCCGAAGTCTATGTGGAAAAGAGTAGAATTCTGGATTACCAAAGGAAAAAGACCACCCAGAAAGTAAATCTCTACGAAAAGGTCCAGATTCCTGGTTATGAGGAAGCAATACTCAAAATCAAGCGATTTATTGAGGATGAAGAAAACCTATCCAAGGCTGCACAGAAGATAGTTAAAGCACGCCATCAGGCTGAAGAAGAGGAGGAAGCATTATGGTAAAGAGAATGACACGATATTCCATCATTTCGTTCCAACCGGAACTGATGGATTTCCTTGACCGGCTCCAGGAGCTGGGACTGATGGATATTACCCGCTCCTTCAAGGCTACGGATGAGAATTCCAGCCGCCTTCTTGATATTACCACATCACAAAAAAAACTGATAAGGCGCTACAAGAACTTTCTCAAAACTCTCCCCGAAGATACCCCTGCCAAGGAAGTCATTACCTCTCCGGCAGAATGTGACATCTTCGACAGAATTGACACTCTGCTCGACTCTTCAGTATCCCTGAAGCAGGAGCTCACTACTGCAATACGCGAACGGAACGATGCTCTTCCATGGGGGGACTTTGATCCTGCGGACATTGATCGTCTGAAGAAAGCGGGATTCGCTCCCCACTTCTACACTGTATCTGACAAAAGGTTTGATCCGGATTGGGAGAAGGAGTATCCTCTGCAGTTACTCAACTCACATGAAGGCAAGAGCTGCTTTGTGGTACTTTCACCCATTGGCGAACCCTTTACGTTCCCTATTCCGGAATCACAACTCCCGCAGCAGTCCGCCAGAACTCTTGACGCCAAAATTGCCTCTCTTGAGCAGGAGATAAAAGACACTGACTCAACTCTGGCGGCCCTCAGGGATTCTCTGCCGGAGATGGAGCGCAAACATGTACTCGACACTCAACAACTTGACAAGTATTTTGCAAGTGCCGCATCGGAGAGTCAGGCGGAAGGTTCGCTATCTGTTATGGAGGGCTTCGCCCCTACTGAGAACGATGAATTAGTTGCAGAGTTTCTAAATAGTTGCGACTTGGTTGTTTGGCTCTCCGAGCCCGCCAAAGCTGAGGACAACCCTCCTATCAAACTCCATAACAATCGCTTCTCCAGACTATTTGAGCTTATCGGCAATCTATACATGCTGCCCACATATGATGAAGTCGACCTCACACCCTATTTTGCACCCTTCTATATGCTTTTCTTCGGACTCTGTCTGGGAGACATGGGATATGGTCTGGTGATAGTGCTGGCATCGTTGTTTGTCATATGGAAAGTTCCTTCCCTGCGTGAATATGCCAAACTTGGCATCTGGCTGGGTGTGGGCACTATTATAATGCCGATGCTCAACGGTTCGATGTTCGGCACCAAGATTTATGACGTGTTTAACATGTCCGACAAGATCACGGGACTTTTCTTCACCGATATCAAGATGTTCTGGTTTGCAATCATTTTCGGTCTGGTCCATATTATTGTAGCAAGACTGATCTCCGCTATCTATAAGATACGAAGAGAAGGTTGGCAACATGGTATGTCCAACATCGGCTGGTGTATGATACTGGTGTGGATTTCACTGCTTTATGCAGGCTCGCAAATGGGCAAAAGTCTTATGCCCTCCTGGTTGGGATGGGTACTCGGAGCCGGAGGTCTGGCCTTTGTGCTACTCTTCTCCAATCCGGTACGCAACCCTATAAAACGAATTTTCGGAGGAATTACATCCCTTTATGACATTACCGGATTCTTCGGAGACGCGCTATCCTATATCCGTCTTTTCGGACTGGGTGCAGCCGGAGGAAGCCTCGGAGCGGTAATAAATGCAATGTCTATGGCCCTCAAGGGTATACCCTATGCCGGCTGGATTCTCTGCATCGTACTTCTGGTCTTCGGTCACCTTTTCGTAATGTTGCTCTCAGCTATCGGTGCATTTGTCCATCCGATGCGTCTGACTTTTGTAGAATTTTATAAAAATGCTGATTTTGTGGGCGGTGGTAAACCTTACCGTCCTCTAACTAAAAATAATTAATCTGTTTACAAACTTAAAATCTTAACAATATGAATTTATCAGTACCCCTATTCATCGCTTATTCGAGTATGGCCGTTATGCTTGCACTTGCCTGTGTAGGCAGTGCAATCGGCGTTACAATGTGCGGAAACACAACCATCGGTTCCCTCAAGAAAAATCCCGACATTTTCGGTAAATCTATGATCCTTTGCGCATTGCCGTCAACTCAGGGTCTTTACGGTTTTGCAGGATTTTTCTTTATGCTTAACGCCTTAAAGGGACTCAATTTCCAAATCGCATTAGGTCCTTCACTCGCAATGGCAGCAGCAGCTTTAGCGTTGGGTTTTACAGCCTATTTTTCAGCTATCTGGCAGGCTAAACTTTGTGCAAACGGTATCAACGAAATGGGTAACGGACACGACGTTTTCTCCAGAACAATGATTCTCGCAGTATTCCCCGAGCTTTATGCTATTCTTACATTTGCCGCTACATTCCTTGCCTTGCCGTAAGCAATGATTACCATCTACTGCGTCAACACAGGGACCAGGCAAAAATTTCCGGAGGGGACAACCCTTCAAGATATGGTTGAGGCCTTCGATTTCGAGAGGCCTCATCCTATTATAGCCGCCAAGGTCAACAATGTGAGTCAGGGACTCCGCTACCGCGCTTTCAACAACCGCAACGTGGAGTTTCTGGACTACACATCCTACACCGGCCGTGGTGTCTATCGCAGATCCCTCTGTTTTCTGCTCTACAAAGCTGCACGCGATATTTTTCCCGGTTGCAGGGTAGTAATCCGAAGGCCCATTTCAAAGGGCTTCTTCTGCTATATCGATAAAGATGGGAATGGCTCCATATCCATCTCTGAGGCAGAACTGGTGCAACTTCGCGCAAGAATGGAAGAACTGGTGGATCTGGATATCCCCTTCCGTCGGCACGAAGTGCAGAAAGAGGAGGCAATAGAGACTTTCCGTAGTGTCGGTGCTGATGACAAAGTACGGCTGCTGGAAACCACAGGAGATGTCTATGTTAACTATTATACACTTTTAGAGACTCCCGACTACTATTACGATGCGCTGCTTACCAACACCGGATATCTTAAGATATGGAGTCTTACCCCTTACAAAAACGGATTGCTGCTCAGGGTGCCCGACAGGCATCACCCGGAGCAGCTGACCCCCTTAATTGAGCAGCCCAAGACATTCGAGATTTTCTCTGAAGCCAACCTTTGGAACCATATAATGGGACTCAATACCGTTGGAGATCTCAATGCCGCCATTGCAAGCGGAAAGACCTCCGACCTGATTTATGTGGCCGAAGCACTCCAGGAAAAGAAAATTGTACAGATAGCGGAGGAGATTGACAACAGGATGAAATCCGACAAACCACTGCGTCTGATATTGATTACGGGCCCCAGCAGCAGCGGAAAATCCACTTTCTGCAAACGTCTGAGCATCCAACTTATGGCGTGTGGACTCAAACCGATATCATTTTCGACCGATGACTACTTTGTCAATCGCCTGGATACACCCCGTCTGCCGGATGGCTCGTTCGACTTTGACAATTTTGAAACCGTAGACCATAAATACCTCCAGAGCGATATGCTCAAACTTCTAAATGGAGAAACGGTAGAGGTACCGGAATATAATTTCGTCACCGGAATGCGTGAATTTAACGGACGAAGACTCCATCTGGAAGAGGGTTCCATCCTAATTGTAGAGGGGATTCATGCACTCAACCCCCGCCTTACCGACCAGGTAGACGAGAGTACCAAGTACAGGATATTCATAAATACTATCACCAGTATAGCATTGGACGACCACAACTGCATTCCCACCAGCGACAACCGTCTCCTGCGTAGGATTGTGCGCGACTACAATCTGGGCTCATTTACTGCAAAGGAGACCATTTCAAACTGGCCTAATGTGCGCCGTGCAGAGGTCAAATGGATCTATCCCTTCCAGGAGGATGCGGATGCAATGTTCAATTCCTCTTATTTGCTCGAATTTGCTGTGCTGCATTCACACGCAGAGAGAATCTTGAGGACTATACCCAAAAATTGCAAAGAATACAGCGAAGCCCACCGCCTGCTCAAATTCCTCAGCTACTTTACACCTGTTTCTGATAAAGATGTGCCCTCTACCTCCCTTATGCGTAGTTTTATCGGAGGTAGCAGTTTTTGATAAATATTCAACTCCAATAATACCAAACAACAATGAAGCGACTTTTCCTTATGCCGGTGCTTCTGATATGCACCATCATTTCTATCAGCGCGCAGGACAAAGTGGTTAAAAAGGTTCTCGAACTCGGCAAGAGTGACAATACCACAATGAACCACATAGACATCCTCGCCAACCGCATAGGCGGCCGTCTTATCGGCTCCCACGCACTCACCGATGCCGAAAATTGGGTTATAAGCAAATTTGAAGAGTGGGGAATGGAATATTATACCCAGGAGGTAGGCTCTATCAATGTAGGATTTAACCGAGGCCCCTGGTTCGGACGTATGCTCAGCGAAGAGGGTATGCAGCTCCATTTCGCAACACCCTCTTATACAGCCGGCACAAAAGGCCGTCAGATAGGCCATGTATTGATTGAACCCAAGAGCAGAGGAGAATTGGAAAGGATGAAAGGAGCACTCAAAGGAGCCTGGGTACTTATTTCCGGAAAATCCAACGGCAATCCGATTGACAATTCCTCCGAAGGCGAAGAGCTCAGAGCGAAAGCAATTGCAGAAAACGACTCGATTGCACGTCTAAACAACGAAATCAGAGCATACAACTATGCAAACAGGGAGAATCCTAAGGAGATGATCCCCTATGTAGAGTGTCCCGCAATGTTTTACAAGGAGATGATCAAGGCCGGAGTACTCGGATTCATCCAGTCTGCATCACTGCCTATGACTATCCTCTCCAACAGAAAAAACGCATACGATATAACTTACGACAACCTGCCTACTGTCTGCGACATCAAACTTGACGAACATCAATACAAAATAATTGAACAGAAGGTTAAGGAGCGCCAGACATTTTTCCTTGAATTTGACATACGTAACCATTTCAGCATCGGCCCGATAAAATATAGAAACATAATTGGCGTAATTAAGGGTAGCAAGTATCCTGACGAATACGTGATGCTGGGTGCTCATATAGATGCATATGATATCGCCACCGGTGCAGTCGATGATGCCAACGGCTCAGCGGTGGTTCTCGAGGCTGCCAGGCTCCTCGCTATGAGCGGAGCAAAGCCTAAAAGAACCATCCTTTTCTGTCTCTGGACAGGCGAAGAATTCGGACTATTGGGTTCCAAATTTTTTGTTGAAAACAAAACCGTCGATCTGGAAAAAATATCCAACTATTTCAATCGTGACGGAGGTCCTCTCTGTGTGACCGGAATCACAGTTCCCGAGGCGATGTACGATGATTTTGTAAAGGCAGCCGAGCCGCTTAATGGATATTCGGAGGAATTTCCTTTTACTGTCAACAAACGTCAGGGCGAGCCACGTAGACGTCCTACAACTGCAGGGGGTAGTGATCACGCCCATTTTGCCATGAACGGAGTGCCCACAATCTCACTTAGCGAAACTGACCACAAAGGCTACAACTTCAGTTATAGCGAAATCTGGCATACTGAAAATGATGTGTATCAGAAGGTTATCCCTGAATATATGGAACACTCTTCAGTAGTCACAGCCGTTATCGTTTACGGCATCGCAAACCTTGACCATCTCCTCTCCCGCGAGGGATTGTATAAAGAATAACAGGAAGGTATTTAGGTTATTAACATACAACGGGGTGATTGAATCACCCCGTTTATTTTTGCTTTTGACCCAATTTTTTCCTCAATTAGACAGGAATTCCCGTGATAAGTAGATATGATAACATCCAAAAGTTTAGAAGAAAAAGTCTCTGGAGACAACTGTGCTATTGCCACAATTATCTTTAGCTTTAACGACAAAGGTATGCTTACTGCCACGGGAAATACGTTCTGGGTCAAGACGCAGTGATATGCGACCGCGCTTGAACATCGAAAGATGCCATTTTCCATCAATTTCCACTCTATAATCCTTTATACCGGAAAAATCATCCTCAAGATAGATTAAAATTTCATCTCCCGCACGGAGAATATGGCCCTTACGTTCCCAGAATGAAATCGCAGGAGGTGTGGTATCAGTTGTGACACACCAAGTGCCGAAGCCTACATTACCACGTACTCCCTTGCCATCCCATTTACCGCCTGCATAGGAAAGCACACCATCCTGGTAAAATGCCAGACAGGCCTTTGAATGGAGAGAATCGGACAGAGGACTCTCAAGGAAGAGTTCGCCATTACTGTGTAAGGGGAGCGAAGGGTCTCCAAGTTTCCATACCGAAGAGAGAATATTTAAGGAAGAATCCGCCTCAGCCACCTTTGCATAGGGAAACCATCCCGAATCATAGAGTGATGCAGCGGGCAAAGTATAGGAAACTCCCTCGTCAGTGAAGACATGTGGCATATACCAAAGCATCGGTATGCGCTGAAAATCTTCTTGGTTTGCAAGAGCTGCGGCCACAGAAGAGAGAGAACTCTCAAGATAGTCATCACGTCTGACCTTGAAGGAAATGGTGGAGCAATTACCATGCTCATCGCTAATACGCACCTTAAGATCGTGCTCTTCATAGTCATTGAGTACAAGAAGACCGCGTTCAGGGGCATAAATGTGCTCTGAAAGGAGGTTATTGGGATCCAGAAGGGTTTTAATAACATCGTCGCCTCCTACACTTTGTTCACGCAATGCACTGAGATAGCATCCCTGCTTAGGATGGATTTCACCCACTTCAAACCTGAATACCGTATCCCTATCGAGCATCACCAGATACTCTACGACTGCCAGCTTACCGGTGGTGCCGTTCTGGCGATCAATCGCATCTATGCCGAGATAGCTCTTGTGAGGCAATCGAACGGTAGTACCGGAAAGGGATGTGGGATGGTTAGAAGTGCGTAGGGGATACCTGATAGGAAGTGCTAGCGTATCGCAATAACCAAAGAAGAAGAGACGCTGGAACACCGGCGGAATGTCATCGACAACTTTATAGTAACCCCTCGCCAGATAGTTTAGCGGAGTCTGAGTAGCTAAGTCGCGGACCTCCAAATGGAGATGCGGTGCTACAGAATAGCCGGTGTTGCCCACTCTTCCTATTGCCTCACCACATTCTACCGGCAGTTGTCCCGGCTCAAACTCCAGCGAAACTTCAAATCTCTCAGAGGCATACTGCTCCTCTTTCACCAACGCTGCAAATTCAGGCACGAAGTCATGCATATGGCCATATAGAGAGAGTGTTCCATCCGGATGCGTGATATAGACAGCATTACCATAACCTCCCGTAGAAACACTCAAACGGGAGACATATCCTGATTTAATGGCATAGATAGTGTCTCCTACTACACCTCCAACACGCCAGTCCAGGCCGGTGTGGAAATGATCTCGCCTCAATTCACCATAGGAGCCTGCAAAGGATTGCGGCACCTTGAGAGGAGAGCAGGGAATTTCCTGTGCGCATAGCGTGAAAGAAGAGAACAGCAGTAGTAAAGAGAGAATTCTTCGCATAAGACTATTTGTTGAAGAAACTCTTTACTTTGTCGAAAAATTGTCGATCGTATTTGTCGGGATCAGGTTTGAATGCATCCGAATCTCTGTATTTCTCCAATATCTCTTTATCCTTTTTATCGAGCTTCTTAGGAATCCATACCTGTACAAATACAAGCATATCACCTGTGCCATAGCGGTTGATGTCTGGAACTCCTTTGCCTTTGAGGCGTAATATCTTGCCTGGTTGAGTGCCTGGCTCGATTTTAATCCTGAGTTTGCCGTCAATAGAAGGTACCTCCACATCACATCCCAGAATCGCATCAATCACCGATATATAGAGATTGTAAAGCAGATCGTTATCATCACGCTTCAGCTCCGGATGTTCCTCTTCCTCGATTACCACCAGTAGGTCACCATTTACACCACCGGCTTTGGAGGCATTACCTTTACCCTTTATAGTGAGTTGCATGCCATCCATTACTCCGGGAGGAATAGAAAATGCTATCTCCTCCGGTTTTTTAACAAGACCAGAACCATTACACTTGCGACAAGGGTTTACAATTCGTTTGCCCTCTCCTTTACATTGAGAACAGGTGGACTGGCTCTGCATCTGACCGAGCATAGTCTGGACAACTCTGGTCACCACTCCCCTGCCATTACACTGTTCACAGGTCTTGATATCAGCCTCAGAAACTGCTCCTTTACCGTTACATTCCGAACATTGAACCGCTTTATTGATTTTGATTTTTTTATCTACTCCTTTCACTACATCCGAAAGATTGACCTTGACGCGAATTCTGATATCGGAGCCGCGTGAAACTCTCTGGCCGGCAGCAGTACCTCCTCCGAAACCTGAGAAACCGCCGAAACCACTGAAGCCTCCAAAAGCGCCACCGAAGATGTCGCCAAACTGGCTGAAAATATCCTCCATAGAGAATCCTCCGGCAGAGAATCCTCCCTGACCGCTCAATCCCGCATGTCCAAACTGATCATATCTGGCACGCTTGTCGTCATTGCTGAGTACATCATATGCCTCAGCAGCTTCCTTAAACTTCTCTTCAGCCTCTGCATTACCCGGATTCTTATCGGGATGGTACTCAATGGCCTTCTGACGGTAAGCCTTTTTGATCTCCTCCGCTGAGGCATTTCTGGCGACGCCAAGCACTTCGTAATAATCTCTTTTTTCTGCCATTGCCCTATACCCCCACTACTACTTTAGCATATCTTACCACTTTACCATTAAGGGTATAGCCTTGTAAGACAACATCAATAACTTTATTTTTGAATTCTGAATCCTGGGCCGGGAGCTGTGCCACAGCCTCGTGGAAATCGGTATCGAAAGTTTGGCCTAAAGCCTCGATTCTCAACATTCCCTTTGACTTAAGATAGGTCATCAATTTAGTGTAAATAAGATCCGTTCCTTCGATTGCTGCTTGTGAGGCATCTGACTCTTTAAGAACCTTTAGAGCTCTTTCGCAGTCATCCAGTACGGGGAGAAAACCCACCAGAATATCCTTTCCTGCGGTAGCAATCATATCGAGACGCTCCTTGGCGGTACGTCTGCGATAATTGTCAAATTCTGCCACATTGCGGATATATTTGTCATTAAGTTCCTCTATCTGAGTTTTTAGTTTTTCAATCTCCGCAATGAGCGATTCCTCCGGGGTAAGGTCGTTGATTTCTTCAAGATCTGGTTTCTGAGTGGTTTTGGGCCCTTTTTTGGGAGTTTCTTGCTCTTTAATGCGGTCTTTCTTATTCATATTTTTTCTCTTTTTGTTCGTAATACTTTATTATGCCGTAAAGAAACAAATAATCTGCCAAGTAAAAAAATAGGACAAAATGGCAGAAAAAGAGTAAGTTTGCCCCTCAAATCTATGTTTGAACAGATAGGCACATATTTATCTACGACTCCGCTATACTCCGTAGAGATAATATCCGTCCTCATATTAGTAGGGGCATTCGTCGGGTTTATCAATACTGTCGCGGGTATGGCTACTATCATTTCCTATGCACTTTTTATGGCGATGGGAATGCCTATCAATATTGCCAATGCCACTACACGTATCGGTGTCCTTGCCCAGTTTTCAGTCACCTCAGCAGTCTTTCGCAACGAGGGTTATCTTGACCTCCGGCTCGCCACAAAAGTAGGTATTCCGGTTGGCATTGGAGCATTTTTGGGAGCAGAATTTGCTGCTTTGCTGCCCACCAACCTAATAGAATGGGTCACTGGAAGCGTGATTCCCCTCATAGCCTTATTGCTCTTTGTAGACAAGAAAAAGGTCACAGACCGTTACGAATCCTTATCCAATTCCAATATGACCCTATGGAAGTATCTGATATTCTTTTTAATTGGAATTTATGGAGGGTTTACCCACATTGGAGTCGGTCTGCTGATAATGTTCGGTTCATTTTTCCTTCTGGGAATTGATCTTTTGCACGCTAATGCCATCAAGCAGTTTGCGGTGGTGATTTATACTCCGATTGCACTTGTTATTTTTGCCATTCACGGGCTGGTCAATTGGCCGGTGGCTCTGATTTATGCTATTGGCAACATCACAGGAGGGTACATTGCTTCAAAGGTAGCCATAAGATGGGGAGAACGCTTTATCAAGGTTTGTGTCCTTATTGTCGTTCTGGCAATGTCGTCCTGGCTTATCTATAAGCAATTCTAAGTTTCCAACGTATCCAATTATGCTTTCCAGGCGGACATATCCTTGCCGGTGAGCTCTGCATTACGAATTTCCGTGGAGGAGATATTGTGAAGTCTGCCTTCCAGCAAACGGATGCCTTTAATAGCGGAACGGCTGTTGTGCTCTTCACAGAGAGCTGGTGCATCCACCCCCTTTCGCGGATAAACCCAAATTTCAAACTCATCTATCAGCTCCTGATAACGATACCAACGGCTTAGGATGGTAAGATTGTCGGCACCAATAACCATTATGTGATGGCAGGTGGGTTCTTTTTCGCGTAGATATCGTAGCGTATTTATGGTGTAAAGTGGCTCCTGAAGGTGGTATTCCACATCGGAAACCTTAACATCCAGGCCACTTCGTGCTATTGCTGCCTTGACATTCTTCAATCTTGCACTTTTTGAATAGTTCTTCTGTTTCATAGGGTTCTGTGGCGAAACCACCACTCTCACCTCGTCTGCCTCCGTATGTTCCTTAAGGTACCTTAAAATCTCAAGGTGGCCGGTATGCATCGGGTTGAAGGTTCCAAAGAAGAGTGCGACCTTTTTTTTAGGACGTGCTATAAATTCGGCCACACACTCCTCCGCCTCTCTGAGACAGGTAGCGAGGTCATCATTGATAAGGACCACATCAAACTTGGATGCATAACGAACTTCACTCCTTGCCTTAACAACTCTCGCTTCTATAGCTTCAGGGGAATCGGTTCCTCTGAGCTCCAGTCTCCTTCGGAGCTCCCTGATAGAGGGAGCCTTAATAAATACTGAAAGAGCCTGGTCACCCAAAAGTTTTTTGAGGTTGATCCCACCCTTAACATCTACGTCGAAAAGAATAATATTACCATTGGACCAGATACGTTCCATTTCCGACTTCAGCGTACCGTAAAAGGAGCCTGCATATACCTCTTCATATTCCACGAACTCATTTGCTGCAACCCTTCTGCGGAATTCTTCTTCAGATAAAAAATAGTATTCCCTTCCATTTTGCTCATGGCCGCGCGGAGCCCTGGATGTGGCTGAAATGGAAAATTCCAGGTTATCAAATTTGGTAAGGAGATGGTTGACCACGGTACTTTTGCCCGACCCTGAAGGAGCTGAGAATATTATAACTTTTTTGTTCATGTGTTTATTGTCTATGCTTTACTTAGGAATAGACAAAAATAGTGATATTCCTCAAAAAACTATTATCTTTGTAGGGTATATTTATCTAAAACCGTCAAACCGAAAATATATTTTAAAAATTATGATTTCTTATAAAGATTTAGGCCTTGTGAATTCCAGAGAGATATTTGCAAAGGCAATGAAGGGTGGATATGCCATCCCGGCGTTCAATTTTAACAATATGGAGCAGCTACAGGCCATCATACAGGCCTGCGTGGAGACCAGGTCTCCCGTTATCCTCCAGGTGTCGAGTGGTGCACGCAAGTATGCCAATCAGACACTTCTCAGATATATGGCACAGGGTGCTGTAGAATATGCCAAAGAACTTGGCTATAACATTCCCATTGTGCTACATCTCGACCATGGTGATTCATTCGAACTCTGCAAATCCTGCATCGAATTTGGTTTCTCCTCCGTTATGATTGACGGATCACATCTTCCTTATGATGAGAATGTCGCTCTGACAAGAAGAGTTGTTGAATATGCTCACAAGTATGACGTGACCGTAGAAGGCGAACTTGGTGTTCTTGCCGGAGTGGAAGATGAAGTATCAGCTGAGGAGCATATCTACACCAAACCCGATGAGGTTGAAGACTTCGTAAATAAGACAGGAGTTGACTCTCTTGCCATTTCCATAGGCACATCACATGGAGCATTCAAATTTAAACCGGGTCAGAAGCCCAAAATCCGTCTCGACATCCTTTATGAGATCGAGAAACGTATCCCCGGTTTCCCCATCGTACTTCACGGCTCATCCAGCGTTCCTCAGGATATCGTTGCTGAGATTAATAAGTATGGTGGTGCCCTTAAAGACTCTATCGGCATCCCCGAAGATCAACTTCGCGAGGCAGCCAAATCCGCTGTCTGCAAAATCAACATTGACAGCGACGGACGTCTTGCTATGACAGCTGCGGTAAGAAAGGTATTGGCTGAAAAACCCGCAGAATTTGACCCTCGCAAGTATCTCGGCCCCGCTCGCGACAAGCTCAAAGAGCTTTATAAGCACAAAGTTATCAATGTTTTGGGCAGTAATGACAAAGCATAACTAAAAAACGGGGACGATCCCCGTTTTTTAGTTATTAGTTCTGAGTTTCGAGTTCCGAGTAAGATTTACTTATTAGTTAGGAGTCAATAGTAGGTTTTGTGGTTCTGTGTAAGTTATTTAGTTTATTTTGATTTGAGGTTATGGTTTATGAAGACCAAATTTAGATTGACTATTGTAAATTGAATCTACCGATTCTGATTTATCTTTTTTGCTACTTTTCCCCAAACAGTTGGTTATTTGCACAAACAATCAAAAACCAAAAATCACCAAACTACTACAACCTTTATACTTACTGTCCATACTACACACTACAACACTACACACTTAGTTCTTCCTTTCTACCTCTACTTCAAAACAGAGAGGAGTATATTCCGGAATCGAGGGAGAACTGCCTGTAGCACCGTAACCCGACTGGGACCAGAAAAAGGCCACAGCCTTCTCTCCATATCTCATACGCATAATAGCATCGGCAAAGCCCTCTATGATGCTATTGGACTGTTTGAAATCCGCAATATTGTCCTTGAATGTGATATCCATTGCCTCGTATGATTTTGTGGATTCATAGATGCGGTAGCGTTTAGCCGTATCCTGTATGTTGGTGTCAAATACAACTCCGTCAAGCATATGTCCGATATAGCGAATCTTGATTTGTGCCTCTGTTGCAATGGAGTCCTCAACCGGAACCTCTTTGGTTTTGACAAAATAGAAACCCCGCTTGATTGTGTCTACACCACCCCAATATTTCTCGCTGTATAACCTAAGCATCGGTTCCTCATAGTCGGCATAAATATCCTCAACACAATCCACAAGCTCCAATTCGAAGATAAGAGGGGCCGTTCCCTCCAAGGAGGAGAAGAGTGAATATATAGAGACAGAAAGAGTAGCAAGTTCAGGTGTGAATGCGACGGTAGCCCTACCTCCTACCCTCATTCTTTTGAGAATTTCTTCAACACCGGCATAGAGTGCCTCCTGGTCCACACGCCAGATGTTATAGCCATAATGTCTGGAATAGGAAAACTCTCCTAACTGCTCGGAGATTGTCCGGTCATTGGTTGCCAGAATATTACCTGAAAGCTCTTTGACAGTATATTTGACAAACACATAGGAACTATCGGTAACTTGGCGACCGGTACCATCCGCAAAATCTATAATGTAAAGTCCCGAGGAAGTCTTTTCAGAACTTGGATGCTTGACATTTATCCAAGAGTCGAGCACCCGAGCCTGAACAATCTCGTTGGCCTCTCCCACCTCCTTTGCACATGAAGCAAATGTGAGCAATGTCACTATGGCTAGGGCTAAAAGCAGTAATCTGTATCTTAACATAATCCTCTAGTTGTCAATTATTTTTCTTTATGCCTGTCACAAGCACATTGTACATCAGCGCAGACATTGAAGGTACTATACCGGTGTTTTGGTCATAAAAACCATATTTTGCGGAAAAGAAAATGAGGGATTGTTCACCCAAACGCATTCCCTCCATACCACGGTTGAGTCCCTCTACCAGATATCGGGATCCAAGTACTACATTCGCACTATCACTCCAGAACATACCGACAGGGCTACCCTTGAAGACATAAGCTTCGTAAATGAATCTAATTGAATCTCCGGTGGCCGCCTCCTTACCGCTACCGGGTGTGATTATAACACGATTAGCCCCATCCAGACGAAGTACCTCATTTTCAGGAAATTCTTTACTTATGTAGCTATCAATCTGCTCTTCCTGAGTGGTCAGAAGCAGCAACTTTTCGCCCTGACAGGAAGCCATTGCAAAAAGTGTCAGAATTGCAATCGATATAAGTCCAAAATTCCTAAACATTGTGCAAATATAATACAAAAGATATGCCTCAACCAATTTTGAGGAATTCTCTAAAACTTTTTTCTATATAGGAGCCAACCTTATCAAACGGCATATAGAGTCTTCCACCCGCCGCATTGAGATGTCCGCCGCCATTGCAATAGAGGGAAGCGAAGCGATTTACATCCAAATCTCCTTTAGAACGAAGTGAAACACGTATGTATTTATCCTGACCATTATCCAACTCTGAGAAAAGCGCGCTAATCCTGATTCCCTTGATTGAGAGCGGCAGATTGACAAAACCCTCCGAATCTCCAATCGCGAAATTATATAACCTCTTATCCGCGTCGCTCAAAAGCAAATAGGCTACTCCACAATCCTCTATCACATAAAGACAATCTTTAAGAAGGTGCCCCATAAGGCGCATTCTATCAACGGAATAGTTATTGTAGACGCACTCCTGAAGTCTGGTCTTGTCCACTCCGGCATCAGTCAGCAGCGAGGCCATTTCAAAAGTTGAGGCACTTACGGAGTTATAAAAATTGTTGGTATCGGTCATCATACCGACGTATAACGATTCGGCACACTTGAGACCAAGACGTGAAACATCTCCTACTACATCGCTCATACTCATAAGAACCCAGAAAAGCAGCTCACAAGATGAAGAAACCTCAATCTCGGAATAAACAAGATCAAAATACTCAACCTCAGGAAATGGATGGTGATCAATCAGCACTTTAGGGACCTTACTGGCCAATATATCCCCCTCCAACTGCTCTGTACGGCTTAAACGGTTGAAATCAAAACAGATCAACAGATCTGCAGAGGAAATCAACTCCCTGGCACTATTATCCTCATGCGAATGAATCGTAACAGGAGTATCTTCTCCAATAAGAAACGCAAGATAATCGGGATAGGGACTGGGCAGGACTGCTGCAGGAGTCATTCCCCTCTCAATGAGATAGTGGTACATGCCTGCGAGGGAGCCCACTGAGTCACCGTCAGGATTGAAGTGACCAATGAGGAGGGGCCTCTTTGATGCTGAAAGCATCTCCTCCAGAAGTGTCGTATCAAATCTCTTTTTCACTATTTTTCTTTTTTTTAACTGCAAAATTAAAAATATATTGCAAGTACTAAATATTATTTTTACTTTTGTAGGTCAAAATAGGACTTTTTTTGACATAGACAAGGTAATATTATTTAATTAAAATTATACAATGAAAAAACTACTCACCTATTTCATCCTCCCTTTAGTGATTATTGTTCTTGGAGTACTTATCGTTAGGAGCATTAACGAGCCTGTGAGATTCGGTAAGGAAAGAGATGCACGTCAGGAAGTCGCTATCCAGCGCCTCAAGGACATCCGCGAGATTCAGACCACTTTTAAATCCGCATTCGGCTATTACGCACCGGTGATGGATACACTTGTTGATTTCTACAACAACGGTAAGATTACCATCGTAAGGCAGATTGGTTCTATGGACGACTCCGTTGCAGTTGCACAGAAGCTGGTAAGACGCGAAACCATCGAAATCTTTGTAAAAGACACCCTTTTTACCTCACGCACCGATTTCAACATAGACTCACTGAGGTACATTCCTTTCTCCGGCGGTGACACAGTTATTATGAGCGCCGTCACCAAGATGGTATCAGGTGTGAACGTTCCTCTATTTGAGGCCAAGATGCCGTTTAAATCCCTTCTTAGGGACATGGACCGTCAGTTGATCATCAACCTTATTGCTGAAAGAGAGGACACCGAGCGTTATCCCGGTCTTATGGTAGGTAGCGTCGAGAACCCCAACAACAACGCAGGTAACTGGGAGTAGTGACAGGATTTACTCTGGTACCTTCCGAATTCTTTTCACCGGAAGATGCATACAAAATCTTGTCCGAAGTAGTACCGCTCCAGGATACGGACATAGTAAGACATATAGAACTGCCTGAATACAAGGCAGTTCTTATTTATGTGCAAAAGAGAGACGAGAAAAGCACCTCGGAGCCTCCAATAGCGGATCTTTTGCGCTTTACTCCCACTATCGCCCGGCATAATCGGCTGGCCGTATCACTGGATAAAAAACATATTTACATTGTCTTGGCTGAGGGAGACAAGCTCCTTTTGGCTAATGCCTATCCGGCTACCGATATCGTTACAGCCGAATATTTTATTTTTGCCGCTCTACGAGAATTCCAGATCAATCCGCGGATGACTACCATTCATTTCCGTGGGGAAATACCTTCCGGTCTGACCGAGGAGATGTTCAGACATTTCCGCTCCGTGGAGTTTGTCTGATCCGGAGGTTTATCATGCGCATCATCGGAGGTTCACTCAAAGGCAAGACAATAATCCCTCCTTCAGGCTTAAAAGCACGTCCTACAACTGATTTTGCTAAAGAGGGATTGTTCAATGTTCTGACTAATGAGGTAGAATTTGAAGACACTACTGTTTTAGATCTTTTTGCCGGCACCGGCAACATCTCATATGAGTTTGCATCACGTGGATGCAAAGAGATAGTTGCTGTTGAGATGAATACTACACAAGCTGATTTTATACGCAAAACCGCAGTCGTGCTGGGACTTTCTGCCTTAACTGTCGTACGTCACAATGTATTTGATTTCATAAAGATCTGCACAAGGAGTTTTGATATAGTATTTGCCGATCCTCCCTATCAGATAGTAGGTCTTGATACGATTCCGGACAGGATTATAGAGCATAACTTATTGGCTGATAACGGTTACCTCATACTGGAGCATCCTAATGAATATAGCTTTGCAGGCCATCCATGTTTTGTAAAAGAAAAACGCTACGGCAATGTACATTTTAGTTTTTTTAAAAAAGTATGATTTATTTTGCCGGATATAAAAAAGTATCTATATTTGCAGTCCCAAAAGGGAAAAAGCTATTATACTACTTGGTGCGGTAGTTCAGCTGGTTAGAATACCGGCCTGTCACGCCGGGGGTCGCGGGTTCGAGTCCCGTCCGCACCGCAAAAAAGCGACTTTTTAAAGTCGCTTTTTTTTGTTTTAAATACCTTAGCGTTTTTTCAATTTGAGTTTATTATTTTCAATTCTGTTTGAAAATTACTCCATTTATTGCTAGCGAGTTTACAACGGCAGACTGATACTTGAATAATAGTTTCTTACAAAACCTACAGCCTGATCTAGTATCGGTCTTGTAAATTCAATAAACAAATCTTGTTCCGGAGGAGGCATAATGGGTTTTGTTTCTGTCATTTTAAGTTGTTTATTTGTCAATGCGCGTTCATCCCCTTTATAACTAGCCCATTCATTTACCCATACAAATCCACCCGGGAAATTACGACTCTCTTCTACTTTGTTATTATAAGCATTAATTATTTTTGCCGAAAGGATTCCTTCTGAAATAACTTCCCTCGTATAAACAGTCAATTTTGCCTTTACTGTTCCATACACATTTTGTTTTTCTCCATTCACGGTAGTTGTTCCCACCAATACACTATCACGGGAAA
>Ga0255346_1001138_pt1 | contig 39170 bp, 36 predicted proteins | sample wastewater_treat_FD_194410 | JGI IMG/M metagenome (GOLD analysis project Ga0255346, IMG submission 194410) | Wastewater microbial communities from Lulu Island WWTP, Vancouver, Canada - plant22 | ecosystem: Engineered > WWTP > Wastewater > Unclassified | place: Canada: Vancouver, British Columbia...
AAGATAAGGCTTGTCATGCCTGCAAGGGAAAAACTCAGCGAACACAGATTATGTATGCCGAAGGAGGTTACCTTTATGTTTATCTGATTTATGGGATTTATTGGTTGCTGAATGTGGTTACAGGCAACAAAGAACATCCGGAAGCTGTACTGATAAGGGGAATTAACAATATTTCGGGATCAGGAAGAGTGGGAAAAGAATTAAAACTTGATAAAAGTTTTTATGGAGAAAATCTAATCTCTTCAGATAGAATCTGGATTGAAGATGCTCCGGAAGCGTTATATTTTTTTACGGCTACGCGCATCGGGATCGATTATGCCGATGAAGAATGGAAATCAAAGCCATGGCGGTTTGTAATGACATCATCCGAAAAATAAAATTTCTTTTCCCCGGTGATTTGATAATGGAGATTTGGAACAACTCAATTATTGTAAAGAGATCTGTTATTATAATTTTTAAGAAGGTTTTTATTTGATATGTTTTGCAACTTAAAATTTTTTTTACCTTTTCTGACTATTCTTTGGCGGATTGGTTCAGTGAACGCAAAACACGATCGATAATGGATGTTTCAAAACCTCGACTTTGGGCAAATCGAAAAAGTTTACCTTGTTTTTCATATTCGTAATCGTATTTGAGCATAGATAGTTTTGACTTAAGTGCTGAAGCAAGCATTTCCTGATATTCTCCATCATCAATGGTAGAAATTGCAAATTTTATTTCATCGTTAGATATTCCTTTTGATTTCAAAGCCAATTCAATCTTGATTTTTCCCCATTTATTTAATCGAAATTTATCCCGAACAAACGATTGGGCATAACGTTTTTCATTGATAAAATTTTCTTTTATTAATCTATCAATTATTTTTCTTTTTTCATTTTCTGAAACGTTCCAATGGCTTAGTTTTTCTTCCACTTCAGAAACACAATGTTCAGAAATTGAACAATAGGATGCTGCTTTTAAAAAAAGCTCATCGGTGGTATACGTTTTCTTCATGATAAAAAGATTTTTTTGTAAATGATAAAGGAATACAAAAATAATAATTTTCAAAAAAATCGGACTGTTTTCATGGTTTTTTCTATATCAGACGAAAGGGTATTTTCAAAAATAAATGAAGGAAAACAAGCACATAATTTGTAAATTTGCATTCCTAAAAATTTAAAAATGGATACAAAAGGAGCACCCATAACATTAGGAACAGAAAAAATTGGGAAATTACTTATCCAATATTCTTTGCCTGCCATCATTGCGATGACTGCATCATCGCTCTACAACATAACCGACAGTATTTTCATTGGACATGGTGTAGGTGCAATGGCTATATCGGGATTGGCAGTAACTTTCCCGTTTATGAATTTGTCGGCGGCTTTCGGATCGCTGGTAGGCGTCGGAGCTGCAACACTCATGTCGGTAAGGTTGGGACAAAAGGAATATGGCACAGCAAACAGAATTTTGGGAAATGTCTTTGTGTTAAATGTTATTTTTGGAGTGGCGTTCATGACGCTTTCTTTAATTTTTCTCGATCCTATTCTGAAATTTTTTGGTGCTAGCGATACAACTTTGCCTTATGCACACGATTTTATGGTAGTCATACTTATAGGGAATGTATTTACACATATTTATCTTGGGTTAAACGGTATTTTGCGCTCGGTAGGCAAACCGGAAAAGGCCATGTATGCGACTTTGCTGACGGTATTGATAAATTTGATTTTAAATCCGTTATTTATCTTTGTTTTCAAATGGGGTATCAAAGGAAGCGCTCTGGCGACAGTTATTTCGCAAATAGTAATGCTTGCTTGGCAAATTCGTCATTTCAGCAACAAGAATAATTTTGTTCATTTGCAAAAGGGAATTTTCCGGTTGGATAAAAAAATTGTACTCGATTCGTTAACCATTGGTTTATCTCCTTTCATAATGAATGCTGTTGCCAGCGTGATTGTAATTGTTATCAATCAGACCTTGATACGCTATGGTGGCGATTTGGCTATTGGGGCGTATGGAATTATTAATCGGGTCAGTTTTCTTTTTGTCATGATTGTAATGGGACTGAATCAGGGAATGCAACCGATAGCCGGATATAATTTTGGAGCTAAAAATTTTAATAGAGTAAATGAAGTTTTAAAGCTCAGCATTTTCATAGCTATGGGAATGATGACTCTCGGCTTCATTATTGTAGAGTTTTTTCCTCATGCTGTGGCTTCTCTTTTCACAAGCGACAAAACTCTTATCCAATTGTCGATAGAAGGATTGAGAATCGTATTTGTTTTGTATCCGATGGTAGGTTTTCAAATGGTTATCACCAACTTTTTCCAAAGTATCGGAATGTCAGGCAAAGCCATTTTCCTGTCACTTACCCGACAATTGTTGTTCTTGTTGCCTTTTCTGCTCGTATTACCAACTTTTTACGGATTAAAAGGAGTCTGGTATAGTATGCCGGCTGCTGATTTTCTGGCTACCATCGTTGCGGCTTATATGCTTTTTGTGAATTTCGGAAGCTTTATTAAGAATCAAAATAGAGATCACAAGTAAAAAATAACTTTGTGATTAAACTTATTTCGAATTATTTGCAACGGATGTTAAGCATAGATTTAATTTACTTCGCCATTGATTGAGAAAATCTTTGTTTTTGCGTAACATTCGAGTGTTTGGTCTGATAAAATGAGATTGTGCCAAATGTTTAATGATTTTCATCAGAATATAATTTATTTTTTAAAGGTCTGATGGAACCCACATGTCTGAATATTATATATTCATTCGTGTTTGTTTATGCAATACATGTGGGTTTCTTAACTTTTATTGACAGAGGAACCCTATTTCGTTTTTAAAGTTTATAGATTACTTTCCTTGAAAGTCCAAATTAAAACTCATTGATAAAAACTTCTCACAAAATTTACAAAAGAGTGTTTCTTCATTTTTTTGTAATTTTGCAAAAACAAAAACAGACTTCCGATAGTTGTATAAAACATGAATAAAGAAGAAATTGAACATATCAGGGCCGATTTTCCGATTTTAAGCGAGAAGGTTTATAACAAGGATTTGATTTATTTCGACAATGCTGCCACCACACAAAAACCCCGTTGCGTTGTAGAAAAAATCGAATATGCTTATTTTCACTTGAATGCCAATATTCATCGTGGTGTTCACTATCTGAGTCTGAAAGCCACAGAAGCGCACGAAGCAGCTCGGCTGACCGCTGCCGAATTTCTTCATGCAGAAAAAAAAGAAGAAATTATTTTTACACGAGGCACCACAGAATCCATCAATCTGGTAGCCTTTTCATTTGGTGAAGCTTTTTGTCATCCTGGCGACGAAGTGATCGTTTCGGCAATGGAACATCATTCCAACATTGTCCCTTGGCAAATGCTTTGCGAGCGCAAAGGAATGAAACTGCGCGTAATTCCTGTCAACGAAAACGGAGAACTCGACATGGTTGCCTATTCTTCTCTGTTGAACGAAAAAACGCGTATCGTATCGGTGGCTCATGTTTCCAATGTATTGGGAACCATTAATCCGGTGAAGGAAATTATTCGTATTGCTCACGAAAAAAACATTCCCGTTTTGATTGATGGAGCGCAGGCTGTTCCACATCTTTCAGTTGACGTACGGGAATTGGATGCCGATTTTTATGTTTTTTCGGGACATAAAATTTATGGCCCTACCGGCATCGGCATTCTTTACGGCAAGGAAAAATGGTTGAATGCCATTCCGCCTTATCAAGGTGGCGGAGAAATGATTTCTACCGTTACCTTTGAAAAAACCACTTACAATGAACTTCCATTCAAGTTTGAAGCCGGAACACCCGATTATGTCGGCTCAACAGCTTTGGCCGAAGCGCTTCGATATATTAACAACATCGGACTCGACAACATTGCCGCTTATGAAAATGAACTGCTCCATTATGCCGAACAGCAGCTGATGGAAATTGAAAATATGCACATTATCGGCACAGCAAAAAACAAATGTTCCGTTCTTTCTTTTCTGGTCGATGGAATACATCCCTACGACATTGGCATGTTGCTCGACAAGCTGGGAATAGCCGTTCGAACCGGTCATCACTGCGCTCAACCCATTATGGATATGTTTGGAATTCCCGGCACCGTGCGTGCTTCATTTGCTTTTTACAATACCAAAGAAGAAATCGTACGCTTTACGGAAGCCCTCAAAAAAGTGGTAAATATGCTGAAATAAATGTTGCAGAAAAAAATACAATTTCATGAAAATTTTTCCAAAAAAACATTAAATTATCAGAAAGAAAATGACAATCAACGAATTACAGGATGAAATAATAGAACAGTTCAGTCAGTTTGACGACTGGATGGATAAATATGCTTTGCTTATCGATATGGGAAATTCGCTGGAACCACTCGAAAATGAATATAAAACGCCTCAAAATCTAATTGAAGGCTGTCAAAGTAGGGTGTGGCTGGATGCACAAATGAAGGATGGAAAAATCTATTTTCGAGGCGATAGCGATGCGGTACTTGTAAAGGGAATTGTTTATCTGCTCATCCATGTTTTGTCGGGACACACGCCGGACGAAATTTTGAATGCCGATTTGTATTGCATCGATAAAATAGGCTTGCGCGAACATTTGTCGCCAACACGTTCCAATGGTTTGTTGTCCATGCTGAAACAAATGAAAATGTATGCGTTGGCTTTCAAGTCGAAACAGGAATGAATCGGATTATTCTCCTTGCGGTTCAAAATATTCGAGTCGAAAATTTTCTCCATCGAAAACGCCATAAGAAAAAATTCCGACAAAATCGCCAAGAATAATTACCCTTTTTTGTTGTTGCAACTGCAAATCGAGTGCGATATGTCGATGTCCGAAAACCAAAAAATCCACCTCATGATTCAAAATATAATTTTTGGCAAAAATCACAAGATTTTCATTTTCTTCTCCTAAATATTTATTATCCAGGCTGAGAACTTTCTCCCTGCTTTTTTTCGACCACCAATAACCAAATTTCTGCCCCAGTCGCGGCGGCACGAGCTGAAACAATCGCTGAGCAAAGGAATTGTGAAAAATTTTTCTGATAAAAAGAAATTTAGGTTCATTTGTGTACAAACCATCTCCGTGAGCCAGATAAAAAAGTTTGTTTCCCAATTTCACCGTCAAAGGCTCACGATGCACTTTCATCCCAATTTCCTCCTCCAAATACCCAAATGTCCAAATATCGTGATTGCCGGTAAAAAAATGAATTTCAATTCCCTGATCGCTCAATTCGGCCAGTTTGCCCAAAAAGCGAACAAACCCTTTTGGAACGACCGTTTTGTATTCAAACCAAAAGTCAAAAATATCACCCAACAGGTAAATGGCTTCTGCATCCCGTCGCACCTGCTCCAACCAACGAACAAGCTTCTGTTCGTGCTCGCGGGGATTTTCCACCAAACGTGAACCCAAATGAGCATCGGAAAGAAAATAAATCATACTTTCTTCCCTCCTCTCGCTGCAGTAGTTTTACGATTGAAATTTATATGTGAAATATTTCTCAAAATATATTTTTTTTACAGTAATCCAAGTTCCAGCTTTGCTTCTTCGCTCATCATGCTTTTGTCCCACGCCGGCTCGTACACAATGTTTACATCCACATCTTTTATGCCTTCAATACTTTCCACTTTCATACGGACATCCTCAATAATAAAATCGGCAACGGGACAATTGGGTGCCGTCAAAGTCATATCAATTTCTACATGTCCGTCTTCGTCAACATCGATGTTGTACACCAGACCCAAGTCATAAATATTGACAGGGATCTCCGGGTCGTAAACCGTTCGGAGCATTTGAACTATCTTTTCTTCCGTTTCCAAAAAATCACTCATGTTAATGGTTGTTGTTTGTTCCATCAATAAAAAAATCCTACAGCTTTTCAAACACTTCGAGAAGTCAAATTGTTGTCGGCACAAGAAAAATTTTTTACTCTTCGCCTTTTACGGCATGGTTGTCGGCCAAAAGTTTTTCAAAAGGTTCGAAAGCCGAAGCCAATTTTCCGTTGATCACTACTACTGTATCAACTTTTGCTTTGGCGCAAAGTGTTCCCTCTGCCTTTTTAAATAAAGCCTGATAAAAACTGTATTTTACTCCTTCCTTTCTCAGATAAAGTTTGGAAAGAAATACTTCGCCCGGCAATAAAGGTTTTTTAAATGCAATTTCGATGCGGGCAACTACTGCATCGATGCCTTGCTGATGCAATTCCGAAAAACTGAGATGATTCGCCTGCAAAAATTCGTGCCGCGTATGTTCAAAGTAATTTTGATAAACCGCATTATTTACAATTCCCTGCAAGTCGCACTCGTAGTCGCGCACCTTCATTTCCAGTTCATAAGTATAAGTCATGGCAGTTATTTTTTTCTGATTATCGTTAACCCATCTCTTAAGGGCAATATAACTTTTTCTATTCTATCATCGGATGCGATTAAATCGTTAAACCGCAAAATTTCCATCGTTTGTCTGTCGTTGGGTTTTGCCTCCGTAACGACTTTTCCATTCCACAGGGTGTTGTCGGCCAAAATAAAACCGCCATTTCTGAGTTTTGGAAAAACCGCTTCAAAATAAGCTGTGTATTCTCGTTTGTCGGCATCAATAAATACCAAATCAAAAACTTCATTCAGAGTCGGAATAATTTCCAGTGCATTCCCTATATGCAACTTAATTCTGTGTCCATGTTCCGAACCGGCGAAGTTTTCCAAAATCAAATCTTCCAGCTCATCATCAATTTCTATCGTATGCAAAACATCCTCATCCGTCAATGCTTCTGCAATGCACAAAGCCGAATATCCGGTAAAAGTACCTATTTCAAGCGCTTTATGGGGTTGAATCATTTTGCACAACATGGACAATACTCTGCCTTGCAAATGTCCCGAAACCATTCTGGGATTCAGAAGCTTGACATGTGTATCACGACTGATTTTTGTCAAATAGGCAGGTTCACTGTCCGAATGTTGCAATATGTAATCTTCCAGCGACATGGATGCTTAATCTTTAAAAAATGAAATTCGGTTACAAATCAACCAAATGTACCCTTCTCCTTTAAGAAATATTTTCTTTCTGATGGTGCAAAATTATCCATTTTTTGTCATATTTCATTGATTCGAAATGTCAAGCTCTGTTTTTTATAAACAATGTTCAGGGAAAAACTAAACCCTGTTTATAAAATGACTATAAATAGGGTTGAGTTTATCTTTATTTACTTGTAATAACGATTTGTTCATCCGGCAAACCATCTACCGTTGCTTTTAGTGTAATTTTCCCTTTTTTTTCGGTGCTTTGAACAATGGCCATACATTTTCCGAAGAACAAATGACGTTGAGGTTTTTTTAATGAAATTGAGTCGTTCTCGTTGCCGTTATCGGTGCCGGCAATCATGCCCGGTCCTTTTAGCGTAAATTTCACCAATTGATCAGCCAGTGGATGAACATTATTATCTTTGTCAAGCAGCTCTACTGTAACAAATGACAAATCTTTACTATTGGAAGAGATAGTGCTTCTATCGGCTGTCAGGCGGATTTTTACCGGGGCTCCGGCTGTTTTGACTTCATACGCCAGCACTTCTTTTCCATCCTTGCGTGAAATAGCTTTCAACGTTCCGGGTTCATATTTTACCCTCCACATAACGTGCAAATCGTCTCCCTTTTTGTCCCTCTTTCCTAAAGAACGTCCATTAAGATAAAGTTCTACTTCGTCGGCATTATTGTAATAAGCCCACACGTCTATCGTTTGACCTTTTTGCCAATTCCAGTGTGGGAAAACGTGTAAAACATCTTTGTCTGTCCATTCACTTTGATACATGTAATAAATATCTTTTGGGAAGCCGGCCAAATCGATAATTCCAAAATAGGAACTTCTTGATGGCCAGGAGTAAGGAGTCGGTTCCCCCAAATAGTCAAAACCCGTCCAAATAAATTGGCCAGAAATGAAATCGTGTTTTTTAACTATTTTCCATGTTTTTTCGTGGGTAGAGCCCCAGGGAACATGAGAATTGTCATAGGCAGAACATTTTTGCAAAGGATTGAAAAAAGGTTTATCCCAACTTTCGGGCCAAATATATATGCTGTCGGATGGCATAAGGTAAAATCCTCTTGTTTGTACTGCCGATACAGATTCTGTAACAATAAAGGGTTTGCCAGGAAAGTTTTTAGGAACATCCATAAATTCGTTGTGATGATAATTGAAACCAATAATATCAAGTCCTCCAGACAAAAAAAGCGGATTGTTTTTTTGGGTTCCATTGCAAGCTGCTGTTACCGGCCTTGTAGGATCCAGTAACTTAACAATATCGGAAAGATGTTTGGTTAGCAAGGAACTTTCTGAAATTTTAGCTTTTGGGGAATCGGATATTTTTAAATTGTTTAGCAAAAGATTCGCTTGATCAAGATTCATGTTGTCGGTCGTAATGTTGTCTTCCCATTGTTCCATCACTTCATTTCCAATACTCCACATAAAAACGGAAGGATGATTGCGATCTCTTTTTATCCAATCGGTCATATCTGTTTTATACCATTTCGGAAAGTCTTGAGCATAATCATAAGCCGATTTCTTTTTGAACCACATGTCAAAAATTTCATCCATTACAATGAATCCCATACTATCGCAAAGCTGCAACAGTTCGGGAGCAGGAGGATTATGTGAGCATCTAATAGCATTGCAACCCATGTCTTTAAGCAGTTGCAATTGACGTTCTAAAGCCCTTTTGTTGATGGCAGCTCCCAAAGCGCCTAAGTCGTGATGATTACAAACTCCGTTAATTTTTAAATGTTTTCCATTTAATGAAAAACCCTTTTGAGCATCAAAATTAAAATATCGAAATCCGACAGATGTTTCATATTCATCTGTCTCCTTGCCTTCAACTGAAAGTTTTGTAATCATTTTGTACAAATAAGGATGTTCAATATCCCAGAGAATCGGTTTATTGACCGAAAATGATTGAGAAGCCACAGCTAGCGAATCGGGTAAAACTTCTATCGTAGTTTCGTTTTTTGTAATTTTCCGCCCTTCATTGTCTAACAACATTTGTTCAACTTTTACAAGCCGTCGTTCGCCCGTTGAATTTCTTACTGAAGTTTGAATTTGAATAGTCGCTGCATTTTCGTTCACAACGGGAGTTGTAAAATAAGTTCCCCACAAATCCACATGAATGGGTTGTGTTATGGTCAGCCAAACATTACGATATATGCCTGATCCTGAATACCAGCGCGAATTGGGCTGCTTGGAATTGTCAACGCGTACGGCTAAGGTATTTTTTTCTCCAAATTTTAAGAAAGGTGTTAATTCATAGCGGAACGAGATGTATCCATAAGGTCGTTTGCCGAGATAATGACCATTGATCCAAACTTCACTATTGCGATAAACACCGTCGAAATCGACATATACGCATTTATTTTGCTCGGACTGAGGTACAAAGAAAGTTTTTCTATACCAGCCAATGCCACCGGGAAGAGCTCCTCCACCGGCTGTGGCGGGGAACTTTTCAGAAAAATCGGATTCAATACTCCAATCGTGGGGTAAATTAAGAGTTCTCCATGCACCATCATCGAATGCCGGGCTTGAAGCATCCATTGCGGAATCGCTTAAGGTGAATTTCCAGTCTTGGGTAAAGTCGATGACTTCACGGAGTGATACTTGTCGGCTGCATGAACTTGCAAGAATACAGGTCAACAATAAATAATGAATAATTTTCATAACTATAGATTTTTTTTAAGGTTAACAATAATAAATTCTGATTTTTTCTGATAAACTGGTGTCTTTTTTTTAAATTTAACTGCTCATAATTAGAACATTAATTTTAACTGCCATGAAACGTGATAAATTAAAATTCGGGTACCCGGCCAAATTCTTTTCGTAATCATTATCATTGCCCATGTTCCAATGTTTGAAGTTTTGCAATTCAAATATACAACAATAGGGTGAATGCTTAAGCATTTGTCCCATTCATTTTACATAGGTGAGTAGTTATATTTTGTTACAATATAATTCTTAATTTACTAATTATTAACTTATTAATCAATTATTTGTTGAATCATTGGTTGTGAAAAAAAATATTTTATATTACGGATTTTTTATATCTTTGACAAATTTTTTCGATCAAATCCTTTTCGACAGAATATGCTAATTAAAATTTATGAGACCAATCCCAATCCCCACGAAATACATCGTGTAATTGAAACTTTACGCGACGGAGGAACCATTATATTTCCTACCGATACAGTTTATGCATTCGGATGCAGTTTGTTCAACAAACACGGCATAGAATATATTGCACGCATCAAGAAAAAAGATCTTCGCAGCTCCCAACTTTCATTTGTTTGTGAATCCATAAAACAAATAAGCGAATATACCAAACTTGATGACGAAACCTTTAAACTGATAAAAAAAAATCTGCCCGGCCCGTTTACTTTCATTCTCAAAGGGAATCATCGCCTGCCTAAACTTTTTAAAGATAAAAAAACGGTTGGAATACGAATGCCAAAAAATAATATTGCACTCACCATTGTTCATGAATTAGGAAATCCATTAATGACCAGTTCTATTTTTTACCACAACAATTCACTGGAATATATTGTTGACCCTGAAATGATTGAAGAAAAATATGGCCATTTGGTCGATTTGGTAATTGATGGAGGACCCGGAGGTTATATTCCATCTACCATTGTTGATTGCACCTGCGAAGAACCGGTTATTTTGAGGCAAGGCGCTGGAGAACTGATTTGGTAAGTATTTTTTTATTTTTTTATGTTGCTAATCAATAACACAAAAACTTAAAGAAAACGAACAAGATGGTATTATACAATTATTTTTAACTCTTCGAAACTTATCGAAAGCATTTTTGCATAAGCATTGATGATCATGATTTGTACGATCAGCATTTTACTTCGGAAAGTATTTTTTAAGTTACCTCCCCTAAAGCTTATTAAATTTTTAAAGAAACAAAGAAAATTTTCTGGCACAAACAAAAACTTGTAAGACGCTAATTTTAACCCCCATTACACATTAACCAATTTAAAGGGAAAGCCAAAGTCAGAAGAGCTGTTCCATAGTCAGGAAAACCAAGCTCTGCTTATTTAAAACAATTTTGAGAACCAGTTTACTGTTGATTTTTTCAAGATATGCATCAACTGCAGAAGTTCTTTGTAAAAGTTCTATATCTTAGATAAAGTTTTCTCTGTTTTTATACAAGATTTACACCTTTTTCCTGTTGCGGATGCAGCGATAAAAAGGAAACTACTCTGATAAAACTTCTTTTTTGTTTTAAGACAAAGAAATTTAAGGATGGACTAAAGTTTAAATTTTTTTAATGACGGAAGATATTGCAAGACAACTTTAGCTAATGTCGATAAATTTCAGTCGATGTTAAAAGAAACCTCAATGACATGATAATTAAAATACGGGAAAAGCAAGCAATTAAAACTTAACTTTCAAAAACCAATCATTTTTACTACTTTTGCAAATTATTTTTTTAAAACTCATCGTTAAATCATCCAAAAGCAAGCGTTGGGAAATGGAGATCGTTCAAATCAAAGATAAAAAGTTCAAAAAATTTATTCCTGAACAGGAAATTCTTTCTTCCATCAGAAAAATTGGTCAGGAAATCAATAAAACCCTGAAAGATAAAAATCCACTCTTTATTTCTGTTCTCAACGGAGCTTTCATGTTTACGTCCGACTTAATGAAAGTGGTGAACATTCCGTGTGAAATCACCTTCATCAAACTTTCCTCTTACGAAGGGCTTTACAGTTCAGGCTGTGTGAAAGAAGTGATGGGATTGAACGAAAATATCGTAGGCCGTAATGTAGTGATTTTGGAAGATATTATCGACACGGGACTCACAATGGAACAAATCATTGATTCGCTCAAAGCAAAAGGTGCCGGAGAAATTCGGGTGGCAACATTTTTACAAAAACCCGATGCCTTGCAGCGCAACATCAAAATAGATTACATTGCCATGAAAATTCCCAATGAATTTATTATTGGCTACGGACTCGACTACAACGGATATGGAAGAAATTTAAAAGATGTGTATACTTTGATAACGGATTAATACAGAAAACAGATTAACAAATGTTGAATATCGTTATTTGTGGAGCACCGGGAAGTGGAAAGGGAACACAGAGCAAACTGATAGCAGAAAAGTACAATTTAAAACATTTATCCACCGGAGATATGCTCCGAAATGAAATTAAACTTCAGACAGAAATTGGCAAAAAAGCCGAAGAGTTTATCTCCAGAGGGCAATTGGTTCCCGACGAAATGATTATTGCCATGCTCGATCATGTTCTCGACAAGGAAATGTACCATTACAAGGGCATTATTTTGGATGGTTTTCCCCGAACTTACGCTCAGGCTGAAGCTTTGGAAAAACTGCTGAAAAAAAGAAATGAAGAGATTAGTCTGCTCCTCGACTTGAAAGTTAACGATGAAGAATTAATTAGCCGATTGCTTAAACGCGCCGAAATATCGAACAGAAGTGATGACAAACTGGATGTGATTCGGAAAAGACTCGAAATCTACTATCAAAATGCCGACGAAGTTAACAATTTTTACAAAAAAACGAATAAATATGTAGCCATAGAAGGCATTGGCACAGTGGAAGAAATTTTTTCTCGTATCTCTCAAATTATCGATTCAAAAATAAATTCCTGATAACCTTTGTCTTTCATTAAATTCCTTTTTCCAAAATGTCAGGTTCAAACTTTGTCGATTACGTAAAGATATTTTGCCGTTCAGGCAAAGGCGGTGCAGGTTCCACTCATTTTCATCGGGAAAAATTTGCTCCCAAAGGTGGCCCTGATGGCGGCGATGGTGGTCGTGGCGGGCACGTTATTTTGCGTGGAAACAAAAATTACTGGACGTTGCTTCATCTGAAATATGCCCGACATGTATTTGCCGAAGATGGAGAAAATGGAAGTAAAAACCGTAGCTTTGGCAAGGATGGAAACGACAAGATTATTGAAGTGCCCTGCGGAACGGTTGCGTACGATGGCGAAACGGGCGAGTTTATCTGCGACATTCAGGAAGACGGTCAAGAGTTTGTTTTGTTGCAAGGCGGAAGAGGAGGTTTGGGAAATTGGCACTTCAGAAGCGCTACTCAGCAGACGCCCAGATTTTCTCAACCCGGAGAACCGCGAAAGGAAAGAACAGTTATTCTTCAGTTGAAAATATTAGCCGACGTTGGTTTGGTTGGATTTCCCAATGCGGGAAAATCCACGCTGCTTTCAGTCGTTTCTGCAGCAAAACCAGAAATTGCCGATTATCCTTTCACCACACTTGTCCCTCAACTGGGAATTGTGGCTTACCGCGACAATAAATCTTTTGTTATGGCCGATATTCCGGGAATTATTGAAGGCGCAGCCGAAGGAAAAGGACTCGGACTTCGCTTTTTACGCCACATTGAACGTAATTCCATTTTACTGTTCATGATTCCTGCGGAAGAGGTTGATATTCGGGAAAAATACAATATTTTGCTGAACGAGCTGAAAAAATATAACCCCTCCTTACTGGAAAAGTCGAAAATTCTCGCCATCAGCAAAAGTGATTTGCTGGATGCAGAACTGAAAGAGGAAATGAGAAAAAATTTGCCGGCCGATGTGCCGACCGTTTTTATATCTCCACTTACCGGCGAAGGTATTCTTGAACTTAAAGATTTGATTTGGGATGAATTGAATAAACCTTCCAACCAAATAATTGAAATTTCTCACGCTCCCATTCCCATCTCGAATCAGGAAAATGAAGAAGAATTGGAAGAAGACTTTTTCCCCGACAACATTTCGTCTGATATGGAAGAAACCGACCGTTTTGAAAAAATGGATTGGGAGGATTGGGACGAATAATCTTCGTTTTTTTGAAATTTCCTAAGTTTCCGACCAATATTTAAAAATTTTTCTTGCCTTCAAAAAAAGCATCAGAAAAAATTTTGTCATCGCCTTAGCTTTTTTTGCTATTTTTGTAATACCTGAGAAACGAAAGTTACAGTATCTTCTTTTAAGTTCCGTTGTCGAATTTTTTAATTTTGAAATTATACTGACATGACCAATAAATGGATATTTAAGTCTCTCTCCGAAGAAGAAAAGATAATTCAAAAAAATCTGGTAGAAAGTTTGAGCATCAACCCTACCCTTGCCCAATTACTTGTTCAACGCGGCATCCAGACTTTTGAAGAAGCACGCAGTTTTTTCCGTCCCGATTTGGCTGAGCTTCATGATCCTTTCCTTATGATGGATATGGACAAAGCCATTGAAAGATTGAACAAAGCCATCGACAACAAGGAAAAAATTCTGATTTACGGGGATTATGATGTGGATGGAACGACTTCTGTGGCATTGGTCTATCAATTTTTGAAAAAATATTATTCCGATATAGATTTTTATATTCCCGACCGCTATACCGAAGGATACGGCATATCGTTTCAGGGGATTCAATTTGCCGCCGAACAGAATTTTTCGTTGATTATTGCTTTGGACTGCGGAATAAAAGCCACAGAAAAAGTTAAACATGCGCTCAATCTCGGAATCGATTTCATTATTTGCGATCATCATACTCCCGACAAAGAATTGCCTCCTGCTGTAGCTATTCTTGATCCCAAGCGTGAAGACTGCCCTTATCCTTATAAACATCTTTCGGGTTGCGGAGTGGGATTTAAACTCCTGCAGGCTTTCACCATGAAAAAGGGAATCGATTTTTCAGAACTCATACCTTTGCTCGATTTGGTAGGACTGAGCATAGCTTCCGATATTGTTCCCATAACCGGAGAAAACCGCATCCTTGCCTATTATGGTTTAAAAAGACTTAATTCCCTGCCTTCATTGGGGATCCGGAGTATCATCAATGTATGTGGACTTGCCGACAGAGAAATTACCATTAGCGATATTGTGTTTAAAATTGGGCCACGCATCAATGCCAGCGGACGTATGAAATCAGCTCGTGAAGCTGTGGAATTACTTATTGCCAACGATGCAGAAATTGCACGACAAAAAAGTGGAAATATCAATGAATACAACAACGACCGCAAGGATATAGACAAAAATATTACCGACGAAGCTATTTCCATCATCAACTCGCAGGATGTTTACAAAAAACGCAAATCCATTGTCGTATATCAACCTCATTGGCACAAAGGAGTAATTGGTATTGTTGCGTCTCGTCTATCCGACGAATACTACAAACCTACCGTTGTCCTCACGCGTTCAAATGGCTTGATTTCCGGTTCTGCTCGCTCGGTGCCGGGTTTCGATTTGTACAAAGCCATTGATTCGTGCAGAGATTTGCTCGAAAATTTCGGCGGACACATGTATGCAGCCGGTCTTTCCATGAAGGAAGAAAATATTCAGGCTTTTACCGAACGCTTCGAACAATTTGTTTCAGAAAATATTCTGGAAGAACAAACTTATCCTCAATTGGAAATCGATGCTGTTCTTGAATTTAAGGATATTACTCCCAAGTTTTTCCGAATCCTGAAACAATTTGCACCTTTTGGGCCGGAAAATATGAAACCTCTTTTCGTTTCCAAAAAAATTTTTGATTACGGGACAAGCCGACTGGTGGGAAAAGAGCAGGAACATCTGAGAATGGAACTGATCGACTCAAGCTCGGAAAACGTGATGAATGGAATAGCTTTTGGTATGCACGAATATAATGATCACTTGAAGGCCCTCCATCCGCTTGATATTTGTTATACACTGGAAGAAAACAATTTTAATGGAAATTCTACCATTCAATTGATGATCAGAGATATAAAGACCGAAGAATATTAATTGAAACTTCGCTCGAAAAGACTGTGCTTTAATAAGTTTAATCTTGTTTGGGCTCTTCTGAAACACATTCTTCCGAAGAAACAGGCGAGACCGTCTGCTCGGGCTGCGGAACATTGGGATGTTCAATATTTTCGCCCTTTATAATGAAGCGTTTATAATAAGACAATATCAAAGACGTGAAGGGCAGTGCAATGATCATCCCTGCAAATCCTAACAGCGAACCCCAAATGGACAAGGAAAGCAAAATCAAAGCCGGATGAAGTCCCGTATATTTTCCCATGATTCTCGGAACTAAAATTAAATCCTGAATCGATTGCACTATCAACCAAACTGCTGCAATGCTGAGAGCAATCATCCAAAAATTCTGATTGGTTTCCGAAGCTTTCAGCAAAGCCATAAAAGCACATGGAATAATACCCAGCAACTCTAGATAGGGAACAAGATTGAGAATACCGATGCTCAAACCAATCACAATTGCCAAAGGTAAACGAATGATACTCAGCCCAATCATAAAAAGAATTCCCACACACATGGCTATTAAAGCCTGCCCTCTGAAATAACGATTCATCCCGTCCTGAATATCCTGAACAATATTGGTAATCAAGGGGCGGTATTTCATGGGAACAAGTTCAATCCATTTTTCGGAAATTTTCTCGTAATCCATTAAAATAAAGAATAGATAAAGAAAAATAATTACTATCACAGCAAGTCCCAGAATAAAATTCAAAGAATTTCCGACAAAATTCCATACTTCTGGCAATAATTTTTGAACAAGGGACATAAATTTTTCGCTGCCTAAAAGTGTTTGTAAATCAAGTTGCCTGAAATATTCAGACAACTGATTTTGCCAGGCAATGGGCAAAAAAGAATTTACATCTACATTTCTTAAAAAAGAATTGATAAGCACCACCGCTTTTTCTATTTCATTGATGATCATCGGAATCAACAGAAAACCCAGACCCGTGAGAATAATTATGAAAAGCAGCAAGGTTGCAAAAATAGCTACAAAACGATACTTGAATTTAAGTTTGTACTGAAAAAAATGGACTATAGGCTGAAGCAGATAGGCGAGTAACCATGCAATCAAAAAAGGAAGCAAAACACCGCTTAATCGCTGGGTTAAGAAAAAAAGAGCGGTAAGAACGGTCAGCGTGATGACAAGACGCACCACCCGATCAAATGTATAAGGTCTTTCAGTTTGTTCCATCATATTGCAGAATTATAGAAAAGTTAAATTTTCATTTGACTGCGTTGAATTTCATTAAAACAGTTACGACAAATTGGTTCATATTCCTGCATTTCGCCAATCAAAACCCGCTTGTTGCTGTCCACCAGTCGATGCGAAACATAAGCCAATGCACCACATCTCACGCAAATGGCGTGAACCTTGAACACATCTTCCGCAATAGCACACAATGCCGGAATAGGACCAAAAGGTACACCTTGATAATCCATATCGAGACCCGCCACAATGACACGAATGCCCTGATTGGCCAATTGATTACACACTTCCACCAGCCCATCATCAAAAAACTGTGCTTCATCAATACCCACTACGTCCACATTTGCAGACAACAAGAGAATACTTCCCGACGAACCTACCGGGGTTGAACGTATGGCATTGCGATCGTGAGAAACAACTTCGCTTTCCGAATAACGCGTATCGATAACCGGTTTAAATATTTCTACTCTTTGCTTGGCAAACTGCGCCCTCTTTAGTCGCCGAATCAACTCTTCTGTTTTCCCCGAGAACATCGAACCACAAATCACTTCTATACTACCACGTCTCGATGCATGAGAAGTCTGTTCTGAATAAAACATATCATTTATTTTGTTGAAATTTACGCTTTCTTTGTATATTTTCTATTTCAATTATTGTAACTTTACCGTCTAAAACGTTTTAAAGACAATTTTTTTATAGTCTGAAAAATTTCAGGTTGGAAAAATAATATCTTGGACAAAATTAAAAAAAATAACAAGTACTGAAATTCTTTTAAAGAAAAAAATATGAACAAAGATTTAATATTGGCTTTGCTCCACAAAAACATTCAGGATTTGGACATGCTCACCGAAAGTTTCATGGAAATGAACGAACTTCCACCGGCCATTCTTCATCTCGCCATGCAAAAAGTTGATGAAATTCATCAATATCTCGAAGAACTGAATGAAAACAACTCAACGAAAAAACCTGCCGGTAAAGAAATTTTTCCTTCGGAGGATTTGAAAGACAAAAAAGAAAACCACTTTCTACATTTTTCTGAACATTCGACAAATGATTTTGCAGAGCCCTCAGAAAATGTTTCGCAGCAAACCGAAATTGAACCAATACAAGAAATGGAATTTCAAGTCGGCGAAGAAAATATTGCCCAAGAAACAGAAAAAACGGAATTTTCTTTCACTGAAAGTCCAATTAATGAAAAACTAACCGAATGGGATGAAACAGAAAAAGAAACAGCAGAAATTGAGCAAGAACCGCTCGAAAACGAAAAAAACCGATTTGTTTCTACCCAGCCCGAAATAGGAGATGAAACTACCGAAATAACAGATTCGGAAGCCCAGGAAAAGGAAGAACCATCGGCCAATGAAGGCCAAAAAACTGCACCGACTTCAATCCCGCTGCAGGAAAAATTTTCCAAAATTCCCGATAACTCTTTGGGGACTACATTTGCCAATCAAAAAATCGACGACATAAAAAAAGCCATCAGCATTGGCGACCGTTTTCGATTTCAGCGTGAACTTTTCAGGGGGAATGGCGAAGATATGAATAAAACACTGAATTACCTCAATCAGCTGGCAACTCTGGAAGAAGCTGTTTCTTTTTTGCAAGCCAAATACAAATGGGATGGAGAAAACGAAACGGTGCAGGATTTTTTTCAAATTCTCAAACGAAGATTTTTATAATTTCATCAGAATATAATTTATTTTTTAAAGGTCTTATGGAACCCACATGTCTGAATATTATACTCATTCGTGTTTGTGTATGCAATACATGTGGGTCTCATCTGAAAAGAATTTTTTTTAAAAAATCATGAGTCAGCAAAAGAACAAAACTTCATTGGCGGGGACGACAATCAATAATTTTTCCGCATCCAAAGAAGGAGGTAAACTTTATGTGGTTCCTACTCCCATAGGCAATTTGGAAGATATGACATTTCGCGCCGTAAAAATTCTCAAGAAAGTGAATCTTATTTTGGCTGAAGACACACGCACCAGCAGTTTTCTGCTGAAACACTTCGGCATAGAAACCCCCATGCAGTCGCATCACAAATTCAACGAACACAAAACGGTTGAAAATATTGTACAACAGCTGAAAAGCGGCCAAATTTTAGCCCTGATATCCGATGCCGGCACTCCGGCAATTTCCGACCCGGGTTTTTTGCTGGTACGCGAATGTGTAGAAAATGGCATAGAAATTGAGTGTTTACCTGGAGCAACAGCTTTTGTTCCGGCTTTGGTAACTTCAGGCTTGCCTAACGATCGCTTTTGTTTTGAAGGTTTTTTGCCCGTAAAAAAAGGACGTCAGCAACGTTTAAAAGAATTGGAAACAGAAAAAAGAACGATGATTTTCTATGAATCGCCTTTCCGCTTGCTGAAGACTTTGACACAACTATCAGAAGTATTTGGCGAAAACCGTAAAGCTTCCGTTTCACGTGAAATTTCCAAAATGTTTGAAGAGACAGTCAGAGGTACGTTAGCCGAGTTGATACAGCATTTTACTGAAAAAACGCCAAAAGGAGAATTCGTTTTGATAGTTGCCGGTTTTGAAGAATAGCTGTATCTTTGCACAGTATTTTAAAGTGTAAAATTTTTATTTTAATTTATTGATTATCATATTATTAATTTTTTTCATTCAACAATTCGTATTTTCTCCATACTCCAAACCATTATAATTTTCCATCCCCATGAACAAAAATATTTCATACCGCAACATCAGAGTTTTTAGCGTAATTTTTCTGGTAGCTTTTCTGACTGTTTCGTGTGGAAAACAATCGTCCGATTACAAAAAGCTCAAGGCAGAAAACGACTCCTTGCTGAAAGAAAAGGAAAGACTCGAACGCGAAGTAGATGACTATTTTTCGAGCATCAATCAGATTCAGGAAAATCTGGAAAAAATTAAAAGTACCGAAAATGTTATCTCAGTTGAACCGGCAGGAGAAGAATTATCACAGGATGCACGCACTCGAATCAACGAAGACATCAATTACCTTAACGAGTTGCTGCAAACCAACAAGGATGAGCTGGCACGGCTGAAGTCGAGATTGAGCAAAAGTTCATTAAAACTCACCGAACTGGAAAGAACCATTACCCGCCTCACAAAAACATTGGAAGAAGAAACGGCGCGCATTGCTTTTCTGGAAAAAAAGCTGGCCGAAAAGGACACCCTTATAGCTCAAATGGGCAGCACCATCAGCCAAATGGGAGAAAATATCAATACACTGACTACCGAAAACAAATCTAAGGAAGAAAAAATTAAACAACTCGATGAAAATCTTCATTCGGCATGGTATGTTTTTGGGTCACGAAAAGAACTCATTGATCAGAAAATACTTACATCTAAAGGAATTTTCAGAAAAGCCGAAGTATTAAAAGACTCCTTCAACAAGGATTATTTTGTCAGGATTGATGCCCGCAATGCCAAAACCATTCCGCTGTATGCTTCCAAAGCTAAAATACTCACAACACATCCGACTTCATCTTATACAATTGAAAAACAAGATGGCAAGTTGGTGCTCATCATTGTCGATCCGACTGCTTTCTGGAGTGTGAGCAAGTACCTTGTTATCGAAGTTGATTAACAACATTTTTTTGTCTGAAAGAATTTTAAAAAAACAGGCGTCGGAAAAACTTCAAGTCTTTTTTAGGCTGTCGGAATAATCAAGTATGATTTTTAGAAATTTATTTCTGAAAAATGCTACCGAATGAATAACAAGCATCCTTACCGATACATTTTTCTCGATTTGGACGACACAATCTGGGATTTTCATGCCAACGCCCGACTGTCGTTGCAAAAAATGTACGAACAGCAGACGCTCAACCGTTATTTTGAAAATTTCGACGAATTTTTCCGAATTTATGCCATGCGAAATATGGAACTTTGGGAAATGTACGGGAAAGGAGAAATTACCAAGGATTTTTTGATGATCGAACGTTTTCGCTATCCGCTTGCCAAAATGGGACTTGACGACTTGCAACTGGCTGAAGCCATTGGAAAACAATATCTGGAAATTCTTCCCGAACAGACGACTCTGCTTCCCTTCGCCCGAGAGCTGCTGGATTATCTCCATTCCAAGTATCCGCTGACACTCATTTCAAACGGATTTGTAGAAGTGCAATACAAAAAACTGAAATCCTGCCAAATCGAACATTATTTCTCTCACGTGGTACTTTCGGAACAAGCCGGAGCACTCAAACCCGACCCAGAAATATTCAACTACGCTCTTCACCTGAATCAGGCCTCACCCGAAGAAGCCATTATGATTGGCGACAGTTTTTCGGCCGATATTGTGGGCGCCAAAAATGCAGGAATCGACCAGATTTATCTTCAAAAAAACAATATGCTGCCTTATACCGAACAACAGGCCACTTTTATCGTAAAATCGCTCGAAGAAATTTTTTCAATTTTGTAGCAGACAAAATTCCCTGCATGTTTATCTACAATTCAAAAAAAGCTCAAAAAATTTATTTTTTGACGAAAACCAAAAAAAGCACTATCTTTGAACGTTTTTAATAGTTAAAACCATTGCATCATGAATACAAACGAAGACAATTTACTCGAATACAGCGATGAAGAAGCCGTAAAATTCATTCTAAAGTCTCTTCCGGCCGAAGTGAAAGACCGCATCGACGAAGATACTGTTCAGTACGTGTTGGATGTGATTTACGATTTTTACAACGAAAAAGGGTATATCGACGAAGATGATACTGCCGAAGAAACCAGCATTGACGAAGAAGAAATGTATGAATACATTTTGGAAAACGCCTTGAAAGATGAAATCAACCTTACGGAAGACGATATTCAGATGATTTTGGATGCTGAATTTGATTACGGCAAATCATTGGGTATTTACAGAGAAGAATAATTTCGTTTTTCACATACCTACTTTTTCCCTCAACACCAACGCATGCAGGTTTTGCTTGGTGTTTTTTTATCTTTGGTATTTTTGTAAAATAACAAAAAACATATGTTTTATGTGATTTATCCGCTTTTGTGGTTGTTGTCTCTGCTTCCGCTGAAAGTGCTTTATGCCTTTTCTCCATTAATATATTTCCTGATTTATCGTGTAGCAGGTTACAGGAAAACAGTGGTTCGACAAAATCTTCAAAATTCATTTCCTGAACTTTCGGCATCCGAAAGAAGAAAAATAGAAAAGAATTTTTACCGTTTCTTTGCCGATTTGTTGCTCGAAATCGTTAAACTTCTTCACATAAGCGACAAAGAGTTGCTGCAAAGGGTGAAATTTGTCAATGTTGAGGAGTTTTTTGAATGTTGTCGTCAGGGGAAATATCCAATTTTGATGCTCGGTCATTATGGCAATTGGGAATGGATATTGACCATCAGTTTGTTAATGCCCGAAAATTGCGAGTCTTTTACCGTGTACAAGCGGTTAAAAAACAGAAAGTTCGATCAATTCATGAAGTCGCTTCGTGAAAAACGGGGAGCAGTAATGGTGGAGAAACGCAATCTGGCAAGGAACATGATACGTTGGGCAAAAGAAGGAAAATTTGGTGCTTACGGATTTATTGCCGACCAAAGTCCGAGTGGAAAAAATCTTCGAAATTGGACAACTTTTTTGCACCAGCCGACTGCAATTTTGCCCGGCGCCGAACAATTGGCAAGAAAATTCAATTATCCGGTTTTTTATGCACGCGTGAGCCGACCAAAACGTGGATATTATTCCTGTGAGATTTTGCCCATAGCCCGAGAGCCACGAACCACTTCCGACAATGAAATTTCTACACGTTTCATGCAACTGCTCGAAGAAGACATCTTGGCTCATCCTGAACTTTGGCTTTGGTCGCATCGCCGATGGAAAATTAAGCCTCCGGTTGATGAGGTGAAAAAAGATAATTGACAATCGCTTTCGCTTTGACGCAAAACATCAACTGTTGCAGCAAAACGACAGATTTTGATTTTTTTTCTGAACGTCTGAATGTTAATCGACATTTTAAAAAAAATTTTTTAAAATTAAAACCGCAAAAAACAAATAATTCTTTTATAGTTGACTATGCAAGTTTCGGTAGTGATATTGAATTGGAACGGGAAAAATTACTTGCAGCAATTTCTTCCCATACTGTTGGAAAAGACGCGTTTGTCGTATGTGGAAATAGTGGTGGCCGACAATGGTTCTACAGATGGTTCACTTCAGTTGTTGAAAGAACAGTTTCCAATGGTGCGCATCATTTTATTCGATAAAAATTATGGTTTTGCCGAAGGCTACAATAAAGCCTTGTCCCAAATCAAATCGGATTATTACGTGCTGTTGAATTCCGATGTGGAAGTTACAGACAATTGGTTGCTCCCGCTGGTGGATTATATGGAAAAACATCCACAAACTGCAGCTTGCCAACCAAAAATACTTTCTTATTTTAATCGAACACATTTTGAATATGCAGGTGCTGCCGGCGGTTTTATCGATTATCTGGGATTTGCCTTTTGTAGGGGACGCATTTTTGGAGAAGTGGAAGAAGACAAGGGACAATATGATGACCCGATGAATGTTTTCTGGACTTCCGGAGCCTGTATGATGGTTCGCGCAGGGCTTTATCATAAAATGGGCGGATTTGATGCAGATTTTTTTGCCCACATGGAAGAGATAGATCTTTGCTGGCGATTCAACAGTCGTGGCTATCAATTGACCTGTGTTCCTGAAAGCATGGTTTACCATATCGGAGGAGGCACTTTGCAATCGGAACATCCATTCAAAACTTACCTCAACTTTCGGAATAATTTGTTGATGCTTTATAAAAATCTACCGAAAAAGCAATTAAAAAGCGTGTTTTTCAAGCGAGCCATTCTCGATTACCTGGCTGTTTTTCAATTTCTTGCCTCTGCCAAACCCAAAAATGCACGAAGCATACTGAAAGCTCGCTCCGATTTCAGAAAAATGAAACCAAATTTTCTGGATAAAAGAAAGGAAAATATCCTCTTCTCCACCGCAACATCCTTTCCCATGATTTATCCCCGAAGTATTGTGGTGGATTATTATTTGAGAAAGAAGAAAAAATTCACAACACTAAAATTCGATCAAAAACCAAACTAAAAAATATTTTAAAAACTGATTCTTAAGCTTCCACGAATAGCAAAATTGTCGCCGGAAAATTGCTTAATATCGGTCAATCGCCAGATTGCCTGTAAATTGAATAGATGCAGAATATTGGCCAGTCCGACGCCAACTTCGGTGTAAGGACGATTAAAAGGATAAACGTAAGCCGGAAAATCCATGACCGACAAGTGGTCGTTACTCATTTTTCCGTAACCGAACTTAACGGAAAACATTTCGCGCATGTTCAGGTACTTGAGGAGCGGAATATGATTTAATATCAGCCCGTTCATAATCAGTTCTCCGTGAAAATCAAAATATTTGTCGGCTGCAAATTGCATAAAATTCATCATGCTGAAACGGTAAAATCCGTATCCGCCTTCCGCTCCGGGTTGATATGCCAACAGTGGATAAGGAACGCTTCCAAAAATACTTCCGGCTTCCATCCAATAATTGACTTGTCCCAAATCGAACTGGACATTTTGTTTAAGAATACCCGAAACTTTTCCGTAGTATTTTTCAGTATTTCCAAGTTCATATTTCCCCACTTCCAAAATGCCGTAAATTATTGGGTTGCGGTTATTGATATAAATTCGCTGTAAATGGTCTTCGTATTTTTTTTCGTTGAACGAAAAACGTGTTGAAAAGGTAAAAGATTGTTGTTGGAAATTGCCAATATCGACTCCGTCCTTTTTTAACGGTAAAGCATCGGATGGAAGCTGCTGCAAAGACCTGAAATACAATCCGGATTCTATATTCCTGTTCCAGTCGCCGGAGAAAGAAAGCGTCCATTCTTTTCTTTCGTTCAATCGACCGGCACTGCGAAGGGCAAAAATGGTGCCGGCAATATCTTCATCGCCACTTACAAGCGGATTTTCGAGATACAGAAAATTATTGTAATTATAATCTATACGACGGTAATCGTTCGTGTAATTCAAACCGATAATGCGTCTTTTTTCCGCTGGCAATTTATATTGTGTGAAACCTGAATATTTTATGGCTTCGTTTTTGAATCCGTAACCCACAAAACCGCCAACAGTAAAGTTTTTCCACATTTTTTCGTTGGTTCTGAAGGGCAATGTCAGTCTCAGTCCTTCCACATCGGTAGTGCGGGCAAGATATTGAATTTTTCCTATATCAATTTTTCCTACAGGAATGTAACCTGTAAAAATAATGTCGGCCAACCATTTAGCTGCATTCATCAGGGGTGTTTTTCCTAATTGTTGAAGCTTCTGATTGAGAGTTTCTTCGCTGTACCCGCTTTGAGCAAAACTTTCGGGAATTTGGATACTTCCGGTATTGTAAATTGTACTTCTTTTAAAGAAAATCTGAGAACCGGCCGGAACACTGTCGGTTAAAATGTCAAGGTTCAATACCAGTGAAAGCTGATCTTTGTTACGCACCCAGCGTTTTGACGAAAAGGGCACAAATTCCTGCTTTATGCTCAGGTGTCGAATAAAGTTGATGTTGGCTTCCGAAGGGAGTTCTGCTTCAATGTAGGTAAGTGCCAGCGAAGCCGAATCGAGACAGAATTTTCCATTGAAAGCCGGATTTCTCGGATTTCGGCTTCTGAAATGTATTTCGTATTGTTTTCCCGAAGATGTAACCATGCTGTCGGCAAGGTAATAATTGTAATACATATTGCCAATGCTTGCCAGTGGGCTGATAATGTTTTTATTGAAAACAGGAATGGAATTTTCGTAAAAATTCAGTGATGGATTGAGTTCGCCAAAAAGCTGTTCCAAAATTTTGTTGCCTTCTTCAGAGGAAGAAAAGATTTTTTTTGAAAGCTCTGTTTTTGCAGTGGAAGTCAATTGATATTTTATTTCGTCCATGTAAAGCGGAACAAGCAAAGAAGAATCGGAAGAGAGCAGATTTCCTTCCTGAAGCTGGCGGAAAATCTGTTTGCTGATGGAGCGGTGTTGCGAACGAGAGAGAAAAATAGCATTTTGTTCGGTTGCCAAAACTTCGTAATGAGGCAGTTTGGTCTCATCATTTACTTTTCTCAACAGTCGGACTTTTCTCATTAAATCGAGAGCCGGATTAGCGCCGGGCAAAATAAAAACTTCCTGAAGCAGTGTGTTCGATTCTTCCATCTCAACAGTCAGGCCAATATTTGAACCCGGTTTTATTTTGATTTCCGTCTTTTTGTATCCGATAGCCGAAAATACGAGTATATTTTCCTTTCCCGTGTGTCTGAGAAGAAAATAACCTTCTTCGTTGCTTGTTGTTCCAACGGATGTTCCTTTGAAGTAAATGCTGACCGATGAAAGCGGGTGCTTGTCGTATTTGTCGATAACCTGACCTACCACAATTGTTTCTTGAGCCTGCAAACCGGCAACGAATAGAACTTCTGTCAAGAGAATTCCCATCATAAAACGGAAAAGCAACAAACTTTTTTCAGAAATCCGACAGATTTTTATTTTCCTCATTTTTCGATTGGTTCAAGGGATGATATTTTAAAATGGTTTCTCTAAGGAACTGCACGTCGATATGGGTATAAAGCTCGGTTGTAGTAATGGATTCGTGCCCCAACAACTGTTGAATGGCGCGCAGGTTGGCTCCATTTTCCAGCAAGTGGGTAGCAAAAGAATGACGAAAAGTATGCGGACTGATGTTTTTTTGAATGCCTGCCATAGTTGCCAAATCCTTCACAATTTTGAAAATCATGGCTCTGGTCAGTTTTTCGCCTCTTCGATTCAGAAAAAGAAAATCTTCATGTCCTTTTTTGATTTCCAAATGATTGCGGTCGATTTTCCAAAGTTCGATTTGCTTTATCGAATTGGGCGAAAGCGGAACAAGCCGCTGTTTACTCCCTTTTCCCTCTACCATCATGTACCCTTCGTTAAGATAAAGCTGCGAAAGTTTGACGTTAATCAATTCGGAAACGCGCACGCCCGAACCGTAGAGAACTTCAATGATGGCTTTGTTGCGTTGACCTTCAGGTTTTGAAAGGTCGATGGCTGAAATCATGGCATCAATTTCTTCTACCGACAATATTTGTGGCAACCGAAGTCCGATTTTAGGACTTTCGAGCAATTCGCTCGGGTCAGTAGAAATTATATTTTTGTAAACCAAAAAACGATAAAACGAACTGATGCTCGATATGATGCGGGCTTGTGAACGCGGATGAATTCCCAGACTACCAATTTCGATTATGAAATCACGCAAAAGCTCGATGGTTGCATCTTGCAACAATACATGAAAATCGGACAGATAGCTGTTGAGTTTTTCCAAATCTCTTTCGTAAGCCTGAATGGTATTTTCGGAAAGTGCTTTTTCAAACTTCAGATAATAATGATAATCGGTGAGTAAGGAGTTCATAGACAATTTTTAAAACCGTTGCAAAGATACAAAATCTCGAAGGAACTTTTGTAGGAAAGTTAAAACTACATTTTTATGCAAAATATTTAATTTTTCTCCATTTTGTCAAACATCTTAAAAGTTTTTCTAATTTTGTCCTCCAACTTGTTCCATCTTTTCGATTGTTTAATCAATATACTAAAAATCAATATGCTGTGTAAAGTAAAAACTTTATTTGTCATTTTATTTTGTGCCATTAATTTTGCTCTTTCAGCTTATGATGTAACAGGGCATCGCATTATTGCCAGCATTGCCTATCAGAATCTCAATGCAGCTACACGCAATCGGGTGGACAAATTGCTTGGTAAGCAGGGAATTGTTTACGAAGCGGGTTGGGCTGACGAAATAAGAAGCGACGATAATTATGCCTATTCTTACCAGTGGCATTATCAGAACTTGAAAGACAGCCTTACATCGAAAGATTTAAAGTTTTTGCTGGAACATCCCAAAGTCGAAGGCAAACATTTGTTTTTTGCGCTCGATTCGTTGTCCGGTGAGCTTAAAAAGAATCCCAACAATGCGGAAGCTTTAAAATTTATCATTCATTTTGTCGGCGATTTGCATCAACCCATGCATTTGGGACGTGTTGACGATTTGGGAGGAAACAAAATCATGTTAAAGTGGTTTGGAACCAAATCCAATCTGCATCGCGTGTGGGATAGTCAGTTGCTGGAAAGTTCCAAGTATTCCTATTCTGAATACAGTATTTATCTGCAAAACAAGTTTGAACCACAAAGAGCCACGTATCAAAAATTCAGTTTGTTGCAGTCGGCAGAAGCTGTATATGGGCTTCGCAACCAGATTTATGCTTACGATTTGACAACAGAAACGAATAACTACAAGTACATTTACCTTTTCTCGGATAAACTGGATGAAATGCTTTATTTAGGGGGCATTCAGCTGGCAAATGTTTTAAACGGAATTTACTCGAAATAAAAAAATTATTGATTGTAAGGAAGACAACGACAAGCAGGTGTCAGACTGTCAAAGAATTTATAACTGAAAGTAATGCTGAGATTAGCCAAAAGATCATTCTCTTTGGAAGTAACAGTAGAAATACCATCTATAAAATCTGTAAAAGCATAATTCCAGGATAGTTCGGCACCAATAGAAAATTTAGGTGTGATTGAATATTTATATCCTATTCCAAATGGAATAAAAGCTGCTGTTTCATTGAGTTTTATCTTATCGTATATCCTGTCTGGCGGAGGTTGAGAAATAGCCACTCCATTTTTCTTTACTTCAGCATTACTGTTCATCACACCTATGCCCCCAAAAAGATAAAGCGAATAATAATCGTAGTAATTTGAATGTATGCCTCCCAAAAAAGTATATTCCGCTTGCAACGACAAGCTTGAAACTTCAGAATTAAAGGAATATTGTCTGGCTTCGTTTCTGGAATTTTTATCGTTACCGGTAAAGTTCCCGTAATTAAAAATCAGTTTATAACCAATATTATGTTTAAATGTCTGACCGTAGCCAAGCGAAAACAAAAATCGGGTATTCAACACATCCCAATCGTTAATACCGTTTAAAAACTGCTCATAATGCGAACCACCAACGTCTCCAAAGCAATAAGCAGGCCCGGCAGCAGCAAAAAAAATTGATTTTGAGTTGGGAATTACACTTTTACCTATTAATCCATTTTTCTGTGCATGGACCACGAAAAATGAAATTTGTACACCAAAAAGCAATATTATGATCAAAACTTTTTTCATGGGTGTGTTGGCAATGGATTGGTTGCAAAATTAAAAATTTTTTTAGTATGAAACATTAAAAACAATTTTTTTAGTGTTTTCTTAGTATTTTCTTAATACCTGAAACTGCTTCCCCCAACAAACTCACGCAAAAGTGAAGTAGGAGGAATTTCCCTGTCGGGAATAGGTACAAAATAATTTAAAAATTTAATGAGCCGATGAGCTTCGGTGTATTCGTCGCAATATTTTGGGACTTCGGCAAGCAAAGGTTCAGCATAGCGTTTTAACACGGCAAACTCAAAAAGCAAGGCAGAGTTGAACATGACATCGGCATTTTCCTGAAACGGGAAAATCCATTTTTCTTCACCTTTTCTGACGCTTTCCCAACGCGCAATGGTTTCCCTTGCGGAATAATTTCTGTACCTTGAATCGCGAATAATCCTTCGCAACAATCGAGTGTCGGTTGTAGGTATCCAATTGTGATTGTCGATGGAGATGGTGGTCAGAGCCGAAACGTATATTTTGAATGTAGCTTCTGCTGGAATTTCGGGAAGAAGTTTCGGATTCAGTGCATGAATCCCTTCTAAAATCACCAGACTGTCTTCAGCAAGTTTCAGTTTATCTCCACGATAATAGCGCCGACCCTCTTCAAAATTGAAACTGGGAAGTTCAATTTCTTTACCTTCAATCAGTTCTCGAAGTTGTTGATTTAACAACTCTAAATCAAGTGCATGCAGATGCTCGAAATCTAACTCTCCATTTTCATCACGAGGTGTTTTGTCGCGGTCAACAAAATAATTGTCCAGCGAAATTGCTACCGGTTTGATTCTACAAACGGCCAACTGAACCGAAAGTCGCTTACTGAAAGTAGTTTTTCCCGAAGAGGAAGGCCCCGAAATAAGTATAAATTTTACTTTGTCTTTCCGTTGGGCAATGGTGTCGGCAATAGTAGCCACCTTTTTTTCGTGTAAAGCTTCGGAAATTTTTATCAGTGAAAAAGCCTGCTTATTACGACAAGCAACGTTGAATTCACCTACATTGCTCAGATTCATGATTTTGTTCCATTCCACATATTCTTTAAATATATCATAAAGTTTTGGCTGTGGAACAATTTCTTCCAATTCTGTTGGATTCTCCCGATTCGGAACACGCAACAGCAGTCCGTCGTAATAAGGAATCAAATCATACAGGTTCAAATAATCTGTCGAAGGCAGCAGGACGCCGTTGTAATAATCGATATAATCATCGATTCTGAAATATCGGCAATACGGATTACCTAAAGTCTGGAAGAGAACAATTTTATCTTTTTGGTCAGCAAATAGCTTGATTACTTCAGAGGTTTGTTTTTCTTCACAAATTATGGTTTTACCTTGAGAGATAATTAAATTAATTCGTTCTTTAATTTTATCGACCAAGCTTTGTGTGAGAGGTTCATCGATGTTGTTCAGTACGCAATAATAACCTTTCGATAAAGGATGTTCGATGCGAATGTTGCCTTTGGGGAATAATTCAGAAACGGCTTTGGCAACTACCATTGTCAGCGTGCGAACATAAACGCGCATGCCCGAAGAGGTGCTTAAATCAATGAACTCAATGTCTTTGGGCTTATAAATCAAAAAATTTAGATCTTCGACCTTATAATTTACGCGGGCTGCGACAACCTGATATTTCAATTGAATGTTTAACGACCGGTAAATTTCAATTAGTGAAGTTCCCAAGGGGAAATCGTGATATGAACGGGTATTTTTGCAATAAATGGTTACGGTTTTTCCCATGAGTAAGATAAAAAAATTGTTTTCAATCCAATTTAAAATATGTCGGTAAAATTATATATTTTTTTTTGCATTTCTTTCAAGAAAAAATTTTTTAAAGTACTTTTGCAAAAAAAATCTGTAATTAGAAATAAAATGCATTACACATTTTATGATTTACTTACATTAATTGGTTCATTGGGGTTGTTTCTTTATGGAATGAAAACCATGAGCGAAGGACTGCAAAAAGCTACCGGCGACACGCTCCGTTCGATAATGGCTGCAATGACAAGAAATCGTTTCACGGGGATTCTTACCGGGTTGCTTATTACCTCACTTATTCAGTCTTCTTCTGCCACTACTGTAATGGTGGTTAGTTTTGTAAATGCGGGATTATTGTCTCTTTATCAAGCAATAACCGTCATTATGGGAGCAAACATAGGAACAACCATAACGGCATGGATGATTTCGATTTTTGGATTTAAAGTTAGTATCGCTGCTTTTTCTATTCCATTGATAGGCATTTCCATCCCGCTTATTTTCTCCTCTAAAAGTCGCAATAAATCCATAGGCGAATTTTTAATTGGATTTGCCTTATTGTTTATGGGTTTGGAGTTATTGAAAAATTCAGTCCCCGATATTCAGGGCAATCCGGAAGTCTTAAATTTTCTTGCAAAATATACAAATTTTGGGTTTGGTTCGATATTACTGTTTTTACTCATAGGCACCATGCTGACCATTATAGTTCAATCATCGAGTGCTACTATGGCTATAACATTAATCATATGCAGCAAAGGGTGGATTTCTTATGAACTTGGAGCTGCCATGGTATTGGGTGAAAATATAGGAACAACTATTACGGCCAATCTGGCAGCTATTCCTACAAATGTTTCAGCTAAAAGAGCCGCCTTATCTCATTTAATCTTCAACATTTTTGGTGTTATTTGGATGTTGATCGCTTTCAGGCCATTCATCAATTTGGTTACAATGTTGATAACTCAATTTGGACCGGGCGACCCTACTCAATTAACTGCTTTCTCCAATAGCCTTGACCCAGATACGCTAAAAGTTATTTCTTCGGGAAGTGAAAATCTTTCACCCGAACAAATTGCAGTCAGGAATCAACTAGAAAATTATCAAATAGCAACCTCATACGGCTTGTCATTATTTCATACCTTATTCAACATAACCAATACTTTGGTTTTGATATGGTTTGCTAAAATTATAGAGAAAATTTCAACCTTGCTAATAAAAAAGAAAGATACGGATGAAGAATTTCAGCTTCAATTTATTTCTACCGGATTGCTTTCTACTTCAGAACTTTCACTTATACAGGCATGGAAAGAGATTAAGGTTTATGCTGAACGTTCCCACCGTATGTTTTCATTGGTAAGAGAATTGCTTCAAGAAAAAAATGAAAATGATTTTATAAAAAAATTTAGTCGAGTTCAGAAATATGAAAATATAAGCGACCGAATGGAAGTTGAAATAGCCCACTACCTTACGAAAGTGGCCGAAGGCAAATTAAGTGAAAAGGGGAAATTTCAGATACAAACCATGTTGAAAGTAATTTCGGAAATTGAGAGTATTGGTGATAGTTGTTACAACTTGGCCAGAACTATCAAGCGAAAAAAAGACGACAAAGCTGAATATACCAAAGAAATGGATGATAATTTGAATGAAATGATGAATTTGGTAGAAGATGCCCTCTTACAAATGCGAGCAGCTATCGACAACAACCATGTATCAAAAGAAGAATTGAATCGCGCTGAAAATTTGGAAAACGAAATCAATAATTTCAGGAATCAACTCAAAAATAAAAATATTGATGACGTTAAAGAAAACAAATACGATTATCAGGCAAGCGTTACATACATGGATATGCTTGAAGAATGCGAAAAACTTGGAGATTATATCGTAAATATAGTTGAAGCACTTTACGAAGCTTCCAAATAAATGACGAAAGGAATCAAATTCCATGTTTAATCCGTTTCCATCTCTGCCGATCCACCAAAAGTAATGTTATCCATTTTTCTGCCTCGCACAAAATTTCTTTTCATAAAAAAGCCGTAATTTTGCTTTTGAAATTGACAAGTTTTTCAACTCTTTCTTTTTTATATCAATAACTTGAAAAGTCGAACGAAAAAAATTATCGTCTAACACTACTCTCATTTAAAATGGATTACATATTGATTATTTCGGGTTTTGCTGTTTTGGTTTTGGGTGCTAACTTATTAGTTGATGGTGCAAGCAGCTTGGCCAAGAAATTAAAGATATCCGATTTGATCATCGGACTTACTGTGGTGGCTTTTGGGACTTCCGCCCCTGAACTGGTGGTAAATGTAATAGCTTCTGTGAAACCTAATGCAACAGATATAGCAATTTCCAATGTTATTGGGAGCAATATTGTTAATATCTTTATCATTCTTGGATTTTCAGCTCTGTTTCATCCCATTAAGTCGGAGAAAACTACAACTTTATTTGATATACCCTTAAGCTTTTTTGCCATTGTTGTTACATTTCTTCTTGCTTTTACGGGAGATAGGATTTTATCAAGAACCGATGGACTTGTTATGCTTGGTTTTTTTATCGCTTTCATATATTTTACCACCCGCAGGTCGATAAAACATCCATTGATACCTTTGGAAGAAAACATCAAAATTCGTAAAACGGGAATTTCGATTTTGATGATTTCTTGTGGATTGGCAGCCCTTATAGGTGGGGCTGAAATTATTGTACCCAGCGCCATTCGTATAGCAGAAAATTTGGGTATCAGTCAAGCAGTCATTGGATTGACCATCGTTGCATTGGGAACATCGCTCCCTGAGTTGGCCACCTCTGTAGTTGCTGCTATCAAAAAGAATTCCGATATTGCACTTGGGAATATTATTGGCTCAAATATTTTTAATATTTTCCTGATTTTGGGTGTGAGCAGTGTTATTCGCCCATTACCCATCTATAGGGGCATAGGAATAGACTTGACTATGGGTGCACTTGGCAGTGTGATGGTTTTTGTTTTTGTTTTTGGAAGTAAGTCCCACAGCATAAAAAAATGGCAAGGTTTATTGCTGATTTTCATATATCTAATGTACGCAATTTTCAAAATTTTTTAATTTAAAGTATCCTTAAAAAATTATTTAACAACTCCTCGTTATGAATCTTTTTGATGTGTATCCGCTTTTTGATATAGAAATTGTTAAAGGACAGGGATGTCGTATTTACGACAAAAACGATACGGAATATCTGGATTTTTATGGAGGTCATGCCGTCATTTCCATTGGGCATTCGCATCCCTATTTTGTAAAAAAGCTGGCGGATCAGATTCAGAAACTGGTTTTTTATTCCAATTCTGTGAAAAACAGTTTACAGGTTGAATTGGCCGAAAAGCTGGGAAAAATAGCTGGTTACGATGATTATTCCCTGTTTCTTATTAATTCGGGCGCAGAAGCAAACGAGAATGCGTTGAAACTGGCTTCGTTTCACAATGGACGCAGCAAGGTGATTGCTTTCGGAAAAAGTTTTCATGGCAGAACTTCGGCTGCGGTCGGAGTTACTGACAATCCAGCCATTCAGGCGCCTATTAATCGAAATTTTGAGGTAGAATTTCTACCGTTGAACGATATAGAGGCAGTTCTTCAATCTTTGAAAAACAGAGATGTTTGTGCGGTGATTATTGAAGGCATTCAAGGAGTAGGAGGGATTCAGATTCCACAACCGGCGTTTCTTGAAGCGATTAGCGCAGCCTGCAAGGAGACCGGAACCGTACTTATTCTGGACGAGATTCAATCGGGTTATGGGCGAAGTGGAAAATTTTTCGCTCATCAATATGCCGATATTCGCCCCGATATTATTACCACTGCGAAAGGCATGGGAAACGGAGTTCCGATAGGTGGAGTAATTATCAGCCCAATGTTTAAGCCTACTTACGGAATGTTGGGAACCACTTTTGGAGGAAATCATCTTGCCTGTACCGCTGCCATTGCTGTATTGGATGTTATTGAACAGGAACATCTTATGGAAAATGCCTTGCGGGTGGGAAATTATTTGATAAACGAACTCCAAAAATTTTCCCGATTGAAAGAAGTCAGAGGAAAAGGTTTGATGATAGGGATTGAATTTGACGAACCGGTAAAAAAATTGAGAGAACGTTTATTGTTTGAGAAAAAAATATTTACAGGTGTGAGTGGTTCCAATATTATCCGTTTGTTGCCGCCTCTTTGTCTGACTATGCAGGATGCAGAACTTTTCCTTGATCATTTTGCTGAAGTGATAAAATAATTTTGTAATTTCTCTTAGTTTCATGAAAAAACCGATAGCCCTTTTGTTTATCCTTTTTTTTGTAAATAGTTGGACTGTTTTCTCTCAGTCTGTTTCAAAAGAACGGGATAAAGTCGTGATGAAAACCGGTGAAATTTATTACGGAGAAGTTGTTTTTCGAAATGACGAAATGCTTATTTTGCAAACAGACGAAGGTGTTCGATACCAGTTTTCGCTTGAAGAAGTGAAGGATATTTCCAAAGAAACGGTAGATGGTTCTGATGAGTTAGAAAAAATGCAACAGGAAGGTCAGTCTGATGAAATACAGAACTTTTTTGCAGTGTTGGATGCGTGTGGAGGAATCTCGAGTGCCAAAAACAGTTTTGATGTTTCTTCTAATACTCAAGTAGCATTTGTTTTGGGGAAAGATAAGGTTTTTTCGGAAAATTTTTTCGTGGGTTTGGGTGTCGGGTACAATTCTTCTTATTTAAAGAGTAATTCGTCACTGAATTTTCTCCCCGTTTTTCTTCGCTTGCAAAATACTTTTACTAACAATCGGATTTCGCCTTTTGTTCGCATGGATGCAGGATACGCTTTTTCTATGACTTCCGGCTGGGATGGAGGTGCATTGGTTAAAGCGGCTGCCGGTATCAGTTCCCGTTTAAGTTACAAAACCAAACTTTTTTGTGGTGTGTATGCCGGTATTCAGCAATTCGGAGGAAAACTCTCCGAAACAATTTCTTCAGGCACTTATTATTACGAAGGTACAACAAACATGAAGCAATTGGGTTTGCAACTCGGGATTCAATTCTAAATTCAGCAGAAGCAGGAATTTTTCCACTATAACTAAATTGCTGATAATGAGTAAAATAAATTTATCTCAAGTTATAATTGCTGCATTAAATGAACAGGCGTGTGCAGAAAAAGCTCAGCATCACCTCCGGTTTTTCAAAACTGCTCCGGGCGAATATGGCGAAGGAGACAAATTTATCGGTGTGAATGTTCCCGATCAGCGAAAAATTGCCAAAAAATATTTCAGAGAAATTAATTTGAATGAGCTGGAAGTTTTATTAACGAATGAAATTCACGAATGCCGTTCTACAGCTCTTTTTATGCTTTGTTACAAATTTGACAAAGCCGGTGAAGCGGAAAGAACTTTGATGGCGGACTTATACCTCAATAACCTATCTTTTGTAAATAATTGGGATCTGGTAGATGCTTCTGCTGCAAATATTTTGGGTTGTTACTTGATGGACAAAAAAAGAGACTTGCTTTACGACTTTGTTCAAAGTAACGATCTTTGGAAACAGCGCATAGCCATCATCGCTACGTTTTATTTTATTCGTTGTGGTGAGTTTGTGGACACTTTCAAAATTTCCGAAATGCTGCTTCATCATCCTCACGACTTGATTCATAAAGCCGTTGGATGGATGCTTAGAGAAGTGGGGAACAGAGATAAGGAAGCAGAAATCAACTTTTTACTAAAGCATTATCGGCAAATGCCCAGAACCATGCTTCGGTATGCCATCGAAAAATTTGATGAAGGTTTGCGCCGGCAATTTTTAAAAGGGTAAATTTACCTATAAATTCCTATTGCATTCGTTCAATTTTATTAGGTGTGATCAAAGATGCTTTTCCTACTTTTTATAGAGTCGGACTTTATTTTTTCGTCGGGGAAAAAAGATTATCCAAAGTCCGGAGATATTATTTTAATTCTGGAGCGTTATTTAAAAAATTATGGAGTAATTTTGTGAGTTCAAATGAATGCTTCTTTATGGAAGCGACTTAAAAATTTCCCGCAAAATGAAATTAAAAGAAATTGCCCAAATACTTGGGAATTCACATTTAAAAGTTCCTGAAGTTGAAATAAATTGGTTATTGACCGATAGCCGAGCTCTTTCGTTTCCAACAAGAAGTTTGTTTTTTGCTTTGCGTACCCGGCGAAACGACGGACATCGTTACATACAGGAACTTTATGACCAGCATTTAAGATATTTTGTGGTCAGTGAAACGCTTCCAGAATTTGAAAAAATGCACGATGCCATTTTCATTCGGGTAAGTGATACGCTGGAAGCTTTGCAGCATTTGGCCGCAGTTCACAGAAATGCTTTTCAAATTCCAATTGTGGGAATAACGGGGAGCAATGGTAAAACAATTGTCAAGGAATGGTTGTATCAACTGCTTCATTCCGATTTCAACATTACCCGATCGCCACGAAGTTACAATTCTCAAATCGGTGTGCCGCTATCGGTTTGGGGATTGAACAACAATACCGAGCTTGGAATTTTTGAAGCCGGTATTTCTCAACCGCACGAAATGGAACGTTTGGAACCAATTATTCGACCGACCATCGGAATTTTTACCAATCTCGGCGATGCACATCAGGAGAATTTTTCCAGCTTGAAACAAAAATGCGAAGAAAAGCTTAAACTTTTTGCCCATGCTCAAGTTTTGATTTATTGTTCGGATAATAGATTGGTGGATATTACGGTTGCTCAGTCGAATTTCAAAGGCAAATTATTTTCTTGGGGAAGAAATGAAAATGCTATTTTACAACTTGTTAAAACAAAAAAACTATCCGATTCGACGGAAGTAGTTTATAAATTTTCAGGAAAAGAATCGGCTGTTTCCATTCCTTTTTCCGACGATGCTTCTATAGAAAATGCCATGCATTGCGTAGCATTGATGTTACATCTCGGAATCGATTCGGAAAAAATTCGTCAACGCATAGCGAAACTCGAAAGTGTAGAAATGCGCCTTGAATTGAAGGAGGGGATTCACGGATGCCTTTTGATTAACGACAGTTATAATTCCGATTTGAATTCGTTGGCAATTGCGTTGGATTTTCTCAATCAGCAGGCTGCAACCAAAAATTTGCCGCGAACGTTGATTCTTTCCGACATTTTGGAAAGTGGGAAACAGTCGGATGATTTATATAATGCCGTAGCTCAGTTGGTTAAAAGTAAAAGCATACAGCGGTTTGTTGGTATAGGCCCAGAAATTGTCAAACATGCCGATAAATTTGAGGTAGAGCAACAAAATTTTTTCGAATTTACGGAAGATTTTTTGAAGTCGCCACTTATCCACGAATTGCAGAAAGAAATCATATTATTGAAAGGTTCACGGAAATTTCATTTTGAAAAAATTTCCGAAAAGTTGGAACTGATTGCTTACGAAACCACATTGGAAGTAAATTTGAATGCTTTGATCAACAACTTCAACTATTTTCGTTCCAAACTCCGTCCCGAAACCAAAGTTATGTCTATGGTAAAAGCTTTTGCCTATGGGAGCGGATCGGTAGAAGTTGCACGAACCTTGCAACTCCATCATTGCGATTATTTGGCTGTAGCAGTAGCCGACGAAGGAGCCGAATTGCGCCGGGAAGGAATTCGTATCCCGATAGTGGTTATGAATCCCGAAAAAGGAAGTTTCGGAATGATTTTCGAGCATCAACTTGAGCCTGAAATTTACAGTTTCAGAATTTTGGAATCATTTCTGTCGGCAGCCGAAAAATTGGGCGTAACCGATTATCCGGTTCACATAAAAATTGACAGCGGCATGCATCGATTGGGATTTGAACCTCACGAAATTGTTCCTTTGATACAACGGCTGAAAGCACAAAACAACCTGAAAGTGCGGTCGGTATTTTCTCATTTGGCCGGTGCCGACGAAAAACGTTTCGATGATTTTACGCGGCAACAGGTAAAAGTTTTCACTGAATGTGCCGATTTGTTTGCTCAGTCGTTTGAGCATCCCATTATAAGGCATATTCTCAACTCTGCCGGCATAGAACGTTTTCCCGAATTTCAATTTGACATGGTGCGTTTGGGAATCGGGCACTATGGTGTCAGTGCGTTGCCCAACGTTAAACTGGAACCTGTTTGTGCACTGAAATCCATTATTTTACAGATTAAAAATGTAAAAAAAGGAGAAACGGTCGGGTATAGTCGCAAAGGAATTGCCAACGAAGACAAACGAATTGCCGTTATTCCGGTGGGTTATGCCGATGGCTTCGACAGAAAATTGGGAAATGGTGTCGGCGAAGTTTTGATTAACGGAAAACGCGCCAAAGTGATGGGTAATGTATGTATGGATTTGAC
>Ga0255346_1001140_pt1 | contig 39102 bp, 24 predicted proteins | sample wastewater_treat_FD_194410 | JGI IMG/M metagenome (GOLD analysis project Ga0255346, IMG submission 194410) | Wastewater microbial communities from Lulu Island WWTP, Vancouver, Canada - plant22 | ecosystem: Engineered > WWTP > Wastewater > Unclassified | place: Canada: Vancouver, British Columbia...
ACTCAAAGGAATATTTTAAGATGAAAGGTATCGTACTGGCAGGTGGCGCCGGAACCCGGCTTCACCCGATTACTGTGGCAGTCAGTAAACAGTTGCTCCCTGTTTACGACAAACCAATGATTTACTATCCATTAAGCATGCTCTTTTTGGCGGGCATCCGTGACATCCTGATTATTTCTACGCCTCACGATCTTCCGCTCTTCAAGAAGCTTTTGGGCGACGGTTCTCAATTCGGTATACAGTTGTCTTATGCCGAACAGCCTCAACCGCATGGCCTGGCTCATGCGTTTATTATCGGTGAAGAGTTTTGCAGCGGTGAACCTGTGGCTTTGGTCCTTGGCGACAATGTTTTTTATGGAAACAACATGTCTGCTATCCTGCAAAAAGCGGCAAAAATTCAGGAGGGCGCATTAATCTTTGCCTATTATGTGAGCGACCCGGAGCGCTATGGCGTTGTAGAATTTGATACTTCAAACAAAGCAGTCAGCCTTGAGGAAAAACCGGAGCACCCGAAAAGTAATTTTGCCATCCCCGGACTGTACTTTTACGGTCCGGATGTTGTGTCACTGGCGAAAAATCTGAAACCCGGCAAGCGGGGCGAACTCGAAATTACCGATTTAAACCGCATTTATCTGGAACAGCAGAGGCTGCAGGTATCTGTTTTCGGGCGTGGCGTTGCCTGGCTCGATACCGGCACCAACAGGAGTCTTCTTGATGCCACGATGTTTGTGCAGGCTATCGAAGAAAGACAAGGCTTAAAGATTGCCTGCCTGGAAGAGATTGCCTTTAAAAATGGATGGATTGATCTGAAAGCGGTGGAAAAATCTGCCAAAAAAATGGGAAGCAGCGCCTATGGAGATTACCTGCGTTTTCTTGTCAAACGCCAAAAACAAAAACTAAGCCAAAATGCGCCTTTATAAAATCGGCTAAAGCCGCAGTGTCGATGCGCCTTAGTTCCGAGTGCTGCACAGGAGAAAATCTATGCAAAAAATTCTCGTCACCGGCGGTGCCGGTTTTATCGGATCCTGCTTTGTCCGAACCCAATTACGCAACTACCCTGATCAGCATGTTGTTGTACTGGACAAACTGACCTATTCCGGAAATCTGGACAACCTTAAAGGGCTTGATGAAACACGCATTTCCTTCATCCGGGGTGACGTGAATAATCCGGAGCATGTCCGCCATGCATTGGAAGGCTGTGACGGCGCGGTACATTTTGCCGCGGAAAGCCATGTGGATCGAAGTTTGAGCGGCGCATCGGATTTCATTGCAACGAATGTAGGAGGGGTCAATACGCTTCTGTCACAGGCACGTGCAATGAATCTCGAACGGATTTTGCTTGTCTCTACGGATGAAGTGTACGGCAGCGTTACGGATGGCTCCAGCAAAGAAGATTCCCCGATCCTTCCGCGAAATCCCTATTCTGCAAGCAAAGCCTCCGGAGAACTCATCGGGCTTTCTTATTTTGAATCCTTTTGCATGCCGGTGATCATAACCCGCGGCTCCAATACTTATGGTCCATACCAGTACCCGGAAAAAGTGCTCCCTCTTTTCATCAGCAACGCTATAGACAATGAGCCCCTTCCGCTGTATGGTGATGGAAGGAACGTGCGGGACTGGCTTTTTGTGGAGGATCATTGTGCCGGCATCGACTGCGCTTTCCGAAAAGGAACGCCGGGAGAAGCTTATAACATTGCAGGAGAAAATGAACGGGAAAATATTACACTGACCAGAAAAGTGCTCTCTTTATTGAACCGCCCGGATACATTAATCCGGTATATAGAAGATCGGACCGGGCATGACAGGCGTTATTCCATAGACAGCACAAAATTAAAAGCGCTCGGCTGGGAGCCGAAAATGAATTTTGACGAAGGTATTGCCTTCACCGTCAAGTGGTATCAGGAAAATGAATGGTGGTGGCGCAAAATCAAGAGCGGGGAATTCAAAGCTTATTATGAAGAGCATTACAGGGAACGACTGGACAAGAGTCAGGGAATCTGAAAAGCTTGAGAGTCAGCGTGTAATAGCCTTTAGAAAGTCATGAGCGTGTCTTTCCCAGTGGAGCTCTGTCCGGGCGTAGTGGACGCAACGCCGTCGCATCTGGTCCCGGCCTGATACGGTCTGTTTCAGAAACTGCAAGATCTGCTCCAACTCTTCATCGTTTGCCTCGGTCGTGTCGAGCAAAGACGAAGGCACGATCATGCCCAGCCCTTCTTTTTCCACCAATGCGCTGAAATCGCCTATGCCTTCCGTGAGTAATACGGGCAGACCTGCGGCGAGATATTCACCGAATTTCGTGGGTGAAGCTACTTGATTCACGGGGTCTTCCTTGCGCAATAACAAGCCCGCATGAGCCTCCTGCAAGTACAGCGGCACTTCATCATGGCGCGCTTCCAGCATGGTCACCGACTCATCGGAGACGCCATAGTCATGAAGCCACTCCCGGGCTTTTTCCTGTTCTTTTTCGGGGAGCAACAGAAGAAAATGAAGCCGGGATTCTTTCTGATGAAGCAGTGAGAACAGGCGGAGCATTTCTTCGCCACACTGCCAGGCCGCCAGTGTTCCGGCATAGGAAAGGATCAGAGCATTTTGGGGGAGAGAAAGTCTTTGCTCAGTTTCCTCGCGGTCGCTGGCGAACTGACTTTCTGCCACGCAGCACGGCAGGATCCAGTAATTTTCTCCGACATAGGCGTGTTTATTTCTGAAGTGCTGTTGCATGGCTTCAGACACAAAGATGTTCAGATCTGTCCGGAAAAGCACTTCCATTTCCAGTTGATTCACCTTCTCAACTCGTGTCTTTGCAGCACCGCCCATGGCCTCCTCTTCCGGTGAAATACCATGGCAATCAAAGAAAAGCTTCAGTTCCGGTTTCCGCTCTTTCAGCATGGTGCCGATGCGCGCACAATACAAGGCTTCACAATGGAGGATGTCGATACGTTTTTTCTGAAGCACTTCTTCCAGCGAGTCCAAAAGTGCTTTTATCTCAGCAGCAGTCAGTTTCATATCAAAAAAAGAGGGTGCCCTATGGAAGGAGACCGGGCAGGGCAGGGCGTCCAATTCGACCTTCAATGCATTCAGCACCGCTGAGTTCATTTCGGGATGACAGCAGGCAAAATGAATCCGTGCCCCTGCCCGTGCCAGCGCACGGATTTCCTGTTCGATGCGAATACGGTAGCCGCTCTGACTCGACGAAGCCAGATATCCGACAAAAAGGATATTCGGCAACAGACGGCTGCTGATTTCCCGACATTTTCCGGAAACAACGGCAGGCCAGACAGTTTCAAAATGCCGCATGATCATGCTGTCCACCTGCTCGCATAAGTGCCCTTGGGAAAAACGCTCTTCCGCATAAGTCCGGCTGAAAGCGGAAGCCTCTTCCCGGGCATTTTCTTCGAACAGAGCAAGTATCTTTTGGGCGCCTTCCTCAGGTGTCGACCATACGAAACGGGGAGGATAAATACGGTTGGCACCGTCCCAACTGCGAATGCTGGGCACACAGCCTGCCAGCATACTTTCGGCTACGGACAGATGGCATCCTTCATGATCACTGGTTGACAGAAGAAAACTTACAGAGGCATACCATTCAGGCATATCAGAGCCATGTTCATAAAAGATAACGCTGTCCGGGTTTTTCAATTCTTTTATTTTTGAATACAATCCTTCATACCAGCGCATTTCTTCTTCGCGCTGCAGCATCCAGGGGTACTCTTCCGGGCGTTTTCCTTTGATATGCAGCGAAAACTCGGGTACTTCGCGCTGAAGTATTTCCAGCATCTCCAATGCCAGATCGAGGCGCTTCATGGCAGGCACCATGCCCACAAAGCCCAGGGCATATTTTTTTCTGGCACTTTGCCCTGCTTTAACGTAGGCATCTGTATCAATAGGGCAGTTCAGTACCTGTGCTTTCCCCCGACCAAGCTGTGGAAATTCCTGTATGATGTGATCATAAATTACAGGGGTGACCAGCAGCAGTTTATCGACTCTGTTCCAGTCCGTTTTGTAAATATAGTCCAGCCGGTCCCGATAGTTCCATTCCTGGCTGTGAAGCCGGGCAAGCAGCATCTGACCGGGCTTTTTATGTTTGGAATACCATACCAGATTTCCCAAAGCCCACTCGCAGAAGATGACATCGGCCCATTCCAGGCTTTCCCGGGACTGTTTTTCCGAAGCGATCTCGTGTCCCGGGTGCTCATCAATGCGAAATTCGTAGCGCGGGTTGTTGGAGAAATAGTCGTGAAAGGGACCCGTAAATTTAAGATCATGACCCGCCAGAAGGAAACGGACAGGCCGGGCAGCCTCCGACCGGATTGTTTTCTTCGGAGATGATTTAAAAAGATCAGATAAACACCTGGGCACGAATTTCATGGGGAAGAGGTTCCGGGTTTCGTGAAGAATAAACAAACTCATAAGGATAACGGATGATACTGTCCGCCGTGACGCCAACAGGCTCATCTACAGGGAGCCTTTCCACAAAAAATTCCTCTAAACCTTCCATCTTGCCCACCATAGATGCCGGGAAAACGAATCCTTCGTCATGGGGGTTCTTTTTTGAGTATTTGCTATTCTTCCAGTCATAAACTGAAGGAGGCGGTGTGCAAAATTCTCCTATACCATTAATCCGGAAGCAATAGTAAATACCGACACAGGATGTCCCGGAAAAGTGAAGCGCATGAACAGAATCTGACAGATGATGGGGGCCATAAAAACTTTTTCCATCCCAAAGCGCAAAATAATCCTGGCTGTTGTCCTGCTGTAATTTTTCAATTGTCTTTTTTCTTTCATAAGACGCAACAGAGATACCGGCGGCGGTAAGAGCGGTCCGGATTTTTTCATGCGCTTCTTCGTCGCTGCACAGACTGTACGGAAATTCTTCCGCATTGCAGCCTGTTTTTTCCAGCCATCGCTCAAAAGCTTTCTTGCGCAAAGTCTCGCCCGGTGTTCCCTGAAACATAAATATCCGGCTGGGAAGATAATGTTGCGACAGGATCTCTTCAATAATCCGTTCGGGGAATCCTGCGCCCACTTCAAGGATGAGATGAATTGTTGGTTTAAAAGGAGCAGATCCCGAACCGAGCTTTGCTGCAATTTCAGCGAGGCGGTGCTCATAACAATGCTCCGCCATCACTTTACGCATTCCCTGAATGGAACGGCGATGCCAGACCTCGTCACTTTCCACAAGAAGTTCCAGTGCTTTTCTGGTTTCTTCGACCGTAGAAACTTGAGGCACAAGTTCACCGAAGATTTTTTCAATGCCAAGACTGGGTGTGGAAACAACCGGCGTTCCGCAGGCGAGCAGCTCAAAAACACGACGGGCGAACATGGTCGGGGAATCCTGTACCGAATTCACGTTGAGAAAAACCCGATACCTTTTGTACTCTTCAAGCATTTCCTCGTAGCTGCGCCGCCCTCGTATATAAGGCTGAAACTGCTCGGGAAATATATAACGGTTCCGGTCTTCTCCGGTATAGCCGTGCATACGGTCAAAAATATCCAGACCATAAGGGACGCTGCCCGCCAGGAGGTTTTCCATCTGCCGCCTCCGCTCCGGAAAGCAATCCGCATAGTAAGTACCGGCAAAACAGACATTTCTCCTGTAGCCCCACTTCGCATCGACCGGATTGTGGATAGCAGGCTGCGCAGCAAACATGAGCGGGTACACGCGATCGTGTCCGCATTTTTCCCTATAGGCCGGCACACAATTTTCATCAGTGGTAAAAATATAATCAAACTTGACAGCAGTCCGGATAAAGCGGTCGAAATTCGGCGGGTCTTCCTTATTCCAGAAAACAGTCGGGATATCCTGGGTATTGCACCATTGAATCAGATCATCCAGCTCGTTTCCTGCAGGGTTGGCATAAGAGGCGATCCGATACTGCCACGCACCGTCATTGCCGTTCCAGGCAGATTCAACAAACAGAAAATCAATCTCTTCCTGCTGAAATGTCTGCCGCCAGTCATGAGGCGTTACAGGTATAAAGTTTGCCTCAGGCGCAAAGCAGGCATATGAAAACGTATCAAGAATGCAGGCAACAGTAAGACCTTTCAACGCTTTGTCTTTATTGCGGATTTGACGGGCTCCGGGTGCGACACGAATTTCTTTTGCTTCAGGTGCTGTGGCTTTCGGGGATGTTGACGAAGCTGTTTTTTCAGAAGGAATCCTGCCGCTTTGCTCCTCGTCGGTATGCGGGGCATCTGATGAAAGAGGGCGTGTTTTTTGCGCTGGGCTTTCAGATCCAGCCCCGAGCCTTCTTTTCAATGCACGTAAATAATACAGCGCAATTTTCCCGGGCGAGTGCAGGATCATTTTTGTTTCAAGGTAATTTGATTCTGCCCGGGCGAGATCCTGGCTGAGCTGCTCATTCCGGCTTGCAAACTGTGCGCTTTCTGCTTTTTGTGCCTTCAGCTCTTTTTGAAGTGTTTCAGCGTCATTGCTGAGCAAAGCGTATTTTTTTTGCAGGTTTTTATGCTCGGCGGTTTCTTTTTTCAGGTTTTCTTCAATAGTGCTGATTTTTGAGCGCAAAGTATCGTTAACACGCATCAGATTGGCATCGTGGAGGTACTGTATTTCCAGTTTCCGCTTCGCCAGTTCTTCCTGTGCACGCAGCAACTGTTTTTCCTGTTCCAGCAACTGTTTTTCCTGTTCCAGCAACTGTTTTTCCTGTTCCAGCAACTTCACCTCAGGGAGAAGCGCAGCGGCCTCTCCGCGAAAACTGTTGAGGCATCGGGCTGGATTGGCTTTTTTTGCCCAGTTCTCTTCCGCATAAACAAGGAGCGCCTGCTGCCCGCGCCAGCATAAGCCTGCCCGCATTCTGGTATCGAGCACCTGAAAATGAGTACAGACCCAGCCTGGCCAGCGGACCGGCAGATTGCTGTCAAAAAAGCGGAAAAAGTGCTCCGGATCTTTTCTGTCAAGATCTTCTGCATAAGGCACCAGAATAATAATCATTGTCCGGGCGATCCGTGCCAGTGTCTGCTGTATGATCTCCAGGGGATTCACAAAATGTTCAAGGACATGGGACGTGAAAACCACATCGTATGCGGGCAGCTCCCGGTTCGGATCAAGCCAGTTCTCCGCAGCAAATTTGAGCGATGGGTATTTTTTCCGGGCATTATCGATAGCGGTGGCGGAAACATCCACACCGCTGATATCCAGTTCGGGATAGAGTTGACTTAAATACGCAACCGCTTCGCCTTCTGCACAGCCCCAATCACAGACAGTCATTTGCTCTCTGCACATTTCCTGAAAAAAAAATCCCGGCAGATGCTCTTTCAGCAGTTCACCGTAGGCACGGGTATAGGATTCCCCTCCATTGGCGGACCAATCCTGCTGAAAGCGCTGGTCCCAATACTCTGGAGAGTTGATACCGGGCTGTGTGTCCATCCGTTTCTCCCAAGATTCAGGTGTCTAAAAAAACAGCTGTTGCATCAGGCTCATAAATGCCGTAGCGCGGCCGATCCGAAAGAATAGAAAAATACCAGGCATTTTCAACGTAATCCATGTAGGTGCGTCTGCCTTCATGGGTATAGGCAATGGCAAGTACCAGCGAATAATCTCCCGGTGCAATCTGCAGAGGAAAGGTAAATCGCACTTTGATTTTACTTCCTGTATCCGGCGGATCTGTGAAAATACCGAGCCGGTCCGTGCTGATAGAGATGATATCAAGACCCTGCCGGTTTTTTACAGCAAAAGCCATGGAAAAAAACGCATCCGGAAGTTCATCGATTACTTCAGCCTCTATATTGAGCTGGAGGGTGACGCCGAATTCGTAGACCTTTGACATCTTCCCGCTGTCATCATGAAGTGAAAAAGCGGTCACCTTCGCCTCGCCGCTGCCCCATCTTCGCAGTGTTTCCGTTCGGGATGCTGTCTCCAGGTTTATTACCGGAAAATCCGGGGATGGCCCTGCCTCGCGAATGTTCTGTTCCGGGTCTGCCTTCTCTTTTTGCTTTTGTACTGCTGTTCCGAAAAGCACTTCACTATACCGTCCGGTTACCTCACGTGTGTCACCGTCCATTTTAATCCGGCCCTGATCGAGCCAGACCACCCGGGAACAGAAAGAGCGCAGGGTCTGTAAACTGTGGCTGACCAGCAGGATCGTTGTTTTCTGCTCGATCATTTCGCGCATGCGCTGCATGCATTTCATCTGGAAGGCACCGTCACCGACAGAAAGAGCCTCATCGATGATCAGTATTTCCGGATCGATAAAAGCCTGCACCGCAAAAGCCAGGCGCATTTTCATGCCGCTGGAATAGGTTTTAACAGGCTGCTCCAGAAAATTTCCGATGTCGGCGAAGGCAACAATATCATCATATTTGGCGGCTATTTCCTTTTCGCTCATACCGAGGATGGCAGCATTGAGGAGCACATTTTCATGGCCTGTAAATTCAGGATTGAAACCGCTGCCCAGTTCCAGCAGCGCCGTAATTCTTCCTGAGGTTTGGCAGTTTCCGGAGGTGGCGGAAAGAGTGCCCGCTATAATCTGCAGGAGGGTGCTTTTCCCGGCACCGTTTCTGCCGATAATACCGACGCTTTCTCCGCGTCCCACTTGAAAACTGATATCGTCGAGTGCTTTAAATTCCCGAAAAAAACGACGTCGGTAACCGTAGATCATCTGGAGCAGCCGGTGATGGGGCGCCTCATAAATGTGATACACCTTGCTCACATTCTGCAGATTCAGGGCACAGGGATCAGAGGACATCTGCAAATCCCTTTTTTGTTCTCATAAACCAAAGATAGCCCAGCTGAAAAACTGCCAGCGAAAACAGAGAGATCCCCGCAAGAACATACCAGTCAGGCCATTGATTATAGATCAGGATCCGGCGCGTCTGGTCAACAAAATGGGCAAGAGGATTGCAAAGGAGCAGGTAGTTCCACGGATGGGGAATGCGGTCTGTATCGTAAAAGATCGGGGTTAAAAAAAGCAGCATGCGCAATACGATCGTAATAAAATGGCTTAAGTCCCGGATAAAAACACCCAGGGATGCGCAGAACCAGCTGATTCCGATGGTCAAAAAACTCAAAGGAATAAGAATGGCAGGAAGCAGCAGAATTTTCAGCGAAAGACCACCCATAAAAAGCCAGGTGCCCGCCACTACCATGAGAAACCACACAAGATTGGGCAGGAGAAAACTGATGTGCCCCGCAAAAGGAAGAATTTCCAGCGGAAAAACGACTTTCTTGACATAGTTGGGATTGTTGCTGACCGCCTGAATGGAGGCATTGACCGATTCAGAAAAAATCTGATAAATCGTTAAGCCGCTCAGCAGAACGATGGCAAAAGCCATTTTAGAATCACCGACGCCGTGGCCCCAGCGCGCCTGAAAAACAACACTGAACATAAAAGTATAGATGCCCAGCATGCAAAGGGGAGTAATTACTGTCCATAACAGACCGAAAAGACTTCCTTTATAGCGTTGAGTCAACCCGCGGAGGGCAAAACGCCAAAGAAGAAGACGGTGATTTCGGATCAGGGTTACGGGCGTATCCATGCCACCTCTACAGATCCCGGCGGGATCGGGTTTGCCGACACCCCCACATTGGCGGCATATGCCTGAAAATGGCTCACGGACACAGGAGCTTCCGCATTTGCAACAGATAAGTGAATGACTACTTTTTCGAGATTTTCCAGATCTGCTTCTGAAACGACCCAAAGCACCTCCAGCCGCTGCCATTCTCCGCCGCCGGTGTAAATCTCTTTTTTATATTTGCGCTGCAGATCGTCGCCCTTCCCGTACAGAAGCATAAAAGAAAGATCTACAGTCGCCCCCGGCTGAGAACGTAGTGACACAGACACGGACAGTATATCTCCCGGCATCAGCGTTGATCCATCGGCAAAGACCTGCTCGAGAAAGCCCAGCTTCGGATGGTGCATGGTGATAACGGGGTGCCCGTTGTAGATTTCCTGGCTTTTCTGTATCTCCAGGGCACTGTAGGGTACATAGATCCAGCCTGCGAGACGGCCATTATTCCATTGATCCAGTTCTCCATTCAGAACCTGGGGCAGTGGAGCGTCGTCCGCCATACAATTCAGCTGCCAAAGACAGAGCATCAGTGCCGCGGCTGCGACACACCTCATAAAAAGCCTGATCATCGTGACTATGTCTTTGCAATGCATATAAAAAAGCCTGTTTTTTGTTAATAGAACGGAGAATCCCAGCCCGTCTGAATCATGTTTGTGAGTATACGGAAGCCATTCAGAGTAAATCAACTGATCATGATAGGGCAGCCAACTCTCTTTTTCGTCCGTAACAGTTTTTTAGCGAACATTTTCACACTTTATTGTGTTAAACTAAAGTAAGATAATCGAAAAACAACAAAACCTCTTGCCGATTCGGGCTGCACCGTGATGAAGACAGTTCAAACTCTTTAACGCAAGGAAGGTCCCATGAAAATTTCCTGCTTTTGCCGCAAACACTTTCTGAAAAATCGTCTGTTTATCGTCTGTGTGTGCAGTTTGCTTTTACTGATTTCGGGGTTTATACGAACTGCATCTGCTGCCCCTCTTTCCTTTCACCCTGCCGATACGAATGAGGATAAAAGGATCACAGAAGGAGAAGCTATGGATTATGTGGAGGGCTGGCAGCAGAGAGACCTCCCTCTTGCTTTTGCCATGCGTGCCCTCTTCCTGTGGCAATCTGGCGGGCTCTATGCAGTAAACCCTTCCGCAGAGCCTCCGGCGTGCTGGGCTCCGTTTGAAGAATCCGGTGCCCGGCTGGTTTTATTCGGATCGGAAGAGGAATTCGTGGAATGCGGCGGTTCCTATACGGATCCGGGCGCGGACGGTCAGGATGAAGACGGCAGTCCGCTTGTTGTTGCATCGGTTATTACAAAAGACGGAGTTCCTGTCGAATCCATAGACAACAATACGGGCACTCTGGAAAGTGAATTCAGGATCACGTACAGCACGGAAACAGCATCAGGAGTCAATCTCTCTGTCGTACGCCGCATTTATGTGCAGGATACCCGCCCCCCTGTCATTGAGCCTGCCATGCTGCAAATGGATCCGGTTGCACTTATGCCCTACGGTTATAGAAATTTTGAGGCGGACTGGACTTATTACCCTCGCGTATTTCATGTCCATATTCTTGACTGCAATGCGGACTGGAGCATGATTGATTCAGGTACAGCGCTCGATGCGTGCGGTTCGGAAGGACCGACAGATTACTGGGACAGCGTTGAAAAGACCGTTCGTCGGCTGAAGCCCGATTACAGCCTTGAGTATGACGAATTCGGCAATGAGATCATTGTGCCCCTTGATCAATTTACACAAATACCTGGTATATACCGCATCGATTATACAGTTCAGGACAGTGCCGGCAACGAAGGTCGGTATGTCACCAATAACTTTTTGCGGTATATAAAAGTAATGGATACGACCCGGGTTCCTCTTGTCGTTGACGCCGGTCTGACACGCGAAGAAGCCGAGGCGCGTATTCTTGCAGCACATCTGGCACCAGCAGTCATTGAACAGCACGATGATAATATTTTTGCAGGCCTGGTTATTTCTCAGAGTCCGGCGCCGGATATTTTTGCACCCTGCAATTCCGAAGTACAGATCATAGTTTCGCTCGGACCATGCCTGCTTCCGACAGTGACTGGCATGTCTCTTGAAGATGCTCAGGAAGCTCTGCGCACCGCCGGATATATTTCCGGTTCTGTCACTGCTGTTCCCTCCGAAGCAGAAGCAGGCACAGTGCTTTTTATTGAAACAGACAACTTTCTCTGCGGCGGGGTTATTCATCTGGTTGTTTCTGAAGGGCCCTGTTTCATGCCTGATGTCATAGGATTGCCAATGAGTGAAGCAATCGCACAGATTACAGGAGCGGGCTTCCCAGCGCCTGAAATACAATATGACTGGAACGTGGTGCCCGTTGATACTGTTTATTATCAATTCCCTGATCCCGGTAAGCGCACCTGTGATTTTCAGTCTGTACTTAAAGTTTCTCTGTTTTTAAAGCCCACGTATATAGATCCGGACGCATCCCTATTTAATAGCTTTGAATGTGGAGTCTACTGGAATGATCCGGAGGCATCAGTCCGTGTCGGGGAGGAGTTTGACCCCATTGCCTGGATCGGAGCGGCAGAGATTGCCTATCAATCCGGAGAAAGCTGGATTCCCGCCGATCCGGAGATCCCTCTGCTCGCCGATCACTCTCCCTATCGTGTTACTTACCGATATGAGTACCGGCAGCCGTATACGGAAGAGCCGGGCGTACTGGAAGGGATTCGTTTTATTGCGGTGAACGACACATTGCCCCCTGTCTTGACAGTTAAAGATAATCCTGATTACCTTCTGAACGAAACAATCCCGGTGTATGTGTGTCGTAAAGGTCAGTATCACCACTGGGACGATGTCGCGGCGGCTTATGATATTCGCATCCTTAGTCTGGAAGATCAGTGCGAGGGCAGCCTTTCGGCAGACAATGTTGTGATTGATATCTATCGTTACTTTCCGGATGAAGTCAATGAAGATGATCCCGGCGAACCTGTTTTGCGTTCACTAGAAGAAGCGGGCTTAACGGAGACCACCTGGTTGAATACGCCCGGATTTTATGTGGTTAATTATTCCGCTCGCGACCAGGCGTATAACATGATATTTTCCGGCAGAGGCGTCGAAGTTCCCGAAGACTAAAAACTTTCCCCTGCGCTGCCAAAAGCGCTAAAAATATTGCCTGGTTGCACCCACAGACATGACATGCCGTGCAGAGCGGGCGACTTTGCCCCCGATTTTCAGGTAGAATACCCTTTTACAATCGGTAGTAGCGGCAGACAGCCAACTCAAGGGAGCTGGTTCAATATGCCTTGACGGAGAGAAGGCGGATGTCATTGTATTTTATTGGGGCGACTCTTGGGAACGATCCCCATACAGAAGGGCTTTTCAAAGCACAGCGTATTGCGAACCTGGCATGCATTTCCGGGCATATAACGGCGCCAGCAGACACATTATCTCTTTTGCTGGGTGCTGTTCGGGAATATCGCCCCAGCCATATAGGACTGAGCTACCGGCTTTCACCTGATAAAGCAGAGGCTGTTTTTACCGAATGCATCCATACTCTTGAAGAAAACGGACTCCTCCGACGTGGTGACGGCACCTGGTGCCGTGTTGCCTTTGCCGCCCTTCCTGAAAGCATCGCCAGACTCCGTGCCCGCAGCAATCAGTTTCCGGTGCCCGTGGAATTCTTTTCGCAGGAATTGCCGCCTCTTGACAGAGCAGAGCAGGTGCTCGATTATTTTGAGGTTCGTGATTTCCAACGCGACAGAATTCTGGCTCTGTTGAAAGAAGAACTCTGCCCCCCTGGTATAGAAATGCTGGACCAGATGGCGAAAGAGGTGATTGCAGGCGATAAGTGGCGCTCTGAGCCGGGGCTGCAAAAACCGTCCGCCGAAGCAGTCAAGGACCTGATTCGACGATTTGAAGAATCAGAACTACCCTGTCTGCGAACCCATTTCGGGGTTCCCGAAGACTCTATTCAGCCGACGGTGGAGGGGATTGCTGCACTTGCCAATGCCGGTGCTGTAGACGAAATTTCTCTGGGCTCTTCCGATCTTTCGCAGCGTTATTTCGGTGAGCCTGAAGCTTTTAAAGGAAGAAAAAACGACGGTGGAGTGCCTTATAAAACTGTGGACGACCTCAAGGTACTTTATCAGGCGACCCGTCGTGGCAATTATCCGGGTATAAAGCCCTATGCTCATGTACGCAATCTCTGCGCTTTTGCCGATGATTGTTTGAAAGTCGGCATGCTGCAAGGCGCTCATCAGGCAGTGCCGCTTTTCTGGTTTAATGAATTGGACGGGCGTGGTCCGCTTACTCTGGATGAATCACTGGTGGAGCACCAGGAAGCGGTGGCGCATCTTGCCCGGCGGGGTATCCCCGTTGAGATGAATGATCCTAATCATTGGGCATCCCGATGGGCACATGATACAGTGGTTGTTGCTGACTATGGATTGATCACCGCCGTGATGGAACAATGTGGTGTTGCCGATATGATTTTTCAGTTTCAGTTGAACAAACCGGCGGAAACCGGTGATTATGCCGATCTTGCCAAAATGGGCGCTGCTTTGGAGCTGGTCGGCAGGCTGAAAGGGAATGCCCGTGCCTGGCGTGAAACCAGAGCAGGGATTGAACACTTTTCTCCGGATCCGGCTGAAGCCAAATACCAGCTGGCTCGTACTACATTGCTGCAGATGATATTGGAACCGCATATGATCCATCTGGTCAGCTATTGCGAGGCACGTCACGCCGCAACGGTACAGGATATTGTCGAAAGTGCACAAATCGTACGGCATGCCGCCAGACTCTTCAAAAAACACGCACCCGATTTAATGAAATACCGTAATCAGAATGAAGTAGTGGAAAGAAAGCACTACCTGCTGAAAGAAGCGGAATATCTGCTTCATGCGATCGCCCGCCTTCATCCCCGGTATGAGCCCGGATCGCTTCAGAGTATCGCAAGCATGCTTGCTGACCCGTTCATACTGGAAGCAGCGGTAAAACATCGTTTTATGGCAGCACCCGGTCTGGTACATCCGGATTATCCTTATCCCCGTCTTGTAACACGCCCGTCCCGGCATGGTTTTTTTGATGTATATGAAGAAGAGGGCGTTCAAATACTGAAGGAAGCAGAACGACTGTCTCTTCAGCAATAAGGTCTGTATGAAAAAAACACTTTTTATATTCGGAACCACTTATAATCAGATTCCGCTTGTAGAAAAAGCGAAAGCATCAGGTTACATGACGGTCTGCCTCGGAACAGGCGGCGGCGTTTGTGAAAAATATGCCGACAAAGTATATCCCATTGATTTTACAGACATAGAGGAAGTGCTGCGCCTGGCAAAAATATACCAGCCTGCAGGGATGGTCACTTGCGGCACCAGCACGGCAATCCATGCCATTGCACAATGCAATCATCTGCTTAAATTCAGTGATAAAGTGCCTCCGCTTCAGGTAGTGGAAAATTGCGTATTTAAAAACAGATACCGCGATATCATCGGCGAATCTATGGCGCCCGGTTTCTCTGCGTCTGATCCGGAGAAAGCAGTGGAAATGGTGCAGACACTGCGGCTGCCCGTCGTGGTTAAACCTGCCGACGGCGGCGGTGGTAAAGGGATCAGCCTTCTGGAAAAAGTGTCGCTCCAACAGATGCAGGATGCTTTTCAGCATGCCCGCAGCTATTCAAAGATGAACACTGTTGTTGTCGAGGAATTCATAGACGGAACTGTTCTTGGTGTGGAGTCTTTCGTCCATGATGGAAAAATTTTTACTTTGGTAATGCCGGAAAAACTGATAGATGAAGAGGTTATGAATTTGACGCGGGGCGTTGTATTTCCGGCAAATTTTTCCGCTGAAATAGCTGATCAGATCCGCCGTGTCAATGAAGCTGCTATCCGGGCTTTCGGCATAAATTGGGGGGCCGTGCATATTGACATGATTCTTGAGAGAAATGAAGTGCCTCGTATTATCGACGTGGGGCCCCGCCTTGCCGGAGGGCCTCTCATGGCCGAAATGGTACCCCGTTATTATAACTACGACTTTTATAAAGCTACCATTCAACTCTCTGTGGGAGAGCAGCCTTTGCCCGTTCCGGATCAGCATGACAATCAGTACTATGCGTCCTACAGTCTGGTGCCTGATAAAGATGGCATTCTTGAATCAGTTGAATATGAGGCAGAAGCCGTCGATGCTTGTCGGGTTTTCTTTTACAGACAACTGCTTGCCGACGGTTCTTCAGTAAAATCACCGAAAAGCGACGGTGACAGAGTGGTGCTGTTTGCATCTACCGGAGAAAATTATCAACAGACGTTGTCGCATGTAATGTCTTTCGCTTCAGGAATTCGGATGAAAATCCGCTGACTTGTTTGGTTTGTCCTGCATCCGACAGCATTTGATGAAGAAAAATGAATTGTAAACCAGGTATATACGGCGTAAGCACCCAGTCCGGGCGTGCTTTTTTCGCCGACTTTCTTTCAAAGGGTCTGCAGAGCTACGGCTATGCCCGTGCTACGGAACACGGCAGGGCGGCTGTTAGCTGTTTCAATGCCCGGGGCGGTATTTATCTCGAACGCCCTCCCAACAATATCGGTGAGGAGTCACGCTTTATTCCTCTTGGGATGAGCAGCGTCGGGCACAGCCTTGATGAATTGCTTACCCGATCAGATTTCATTTTTCTGTCTCACCCTTCCCAGCACCTGGAGGAGAGTGTCTCTCTGCTGAAAGAAGCAGGACTGATGCAGCGGCAGATACCGCTGGTTCTGACGCCGCCCAGAACACTGGCAGCCCCCTATCTTTGGCGGATTGTGGGTGAGAACTATCCGCTGATCTGTTTTTCCACTTCCCCTTACTCTGCCAAAGCGTTGGAGAACGGCGTTTACATCAAACGGAGAAAACGAAGCTGGATGGTGTCGCTCGAAGGCGAGGTGAGCGAAGAGCAGAGGGAACAGATTTCGGAAATCTTTCCGCAGGTTCTGTTCAACCGTGTCCCCGCGACAACTTCGCTGGGCAATATAGGCGCCGTGTTTCATCCGGGCGGCTATCTTCTGAATTACGATGACATCGAGAAACGGCAACGGCAGGGCGAACCGTATTCTTTTTATATGGAAGGGATTGCTGCCCGACCGGAAGTAGGAGAATTGCTGGAGGAAATCGATCAGATCAGACTGCGTATCGCCTATAAGTTGAATATGCCTGTCTTTGGACTTTATGGCAATGACAGGGAAGAGGAATGGCAGGCTATGATGGCTCGCCTGCGTCTGGCGGAGTCACGCACAGAAAAAAGAGACATCCAGACTTTACGAAAAATGCGCCATGAGTGCCTTTCCACTATCCACAATGCCATCGTATCAGCCCAGCACTGGTTGGATTACAGTTATGGTGTGGCTCGGATCCCCGGAGAATCACTCGCTAATGCTGTGAGCAGAACGCCGACCTATCAGAAGCGATCCGTACCTCAGCGACGCTATCTGGATGAAGATATTCCTACTGGTCTCGTTCCTCTGGAAGCCCTGGCAAAACGTTTTGACATAGATTGTACTGCCATCAGCCGTATTTTGGATTTATATGGTGAAAAAGAAGGCAAGGAGCCCCGTGCATCCGGACGTAACTTGCAGCCTTTTACGACGGAGTACCTGATCCGTTATTTAAAGGGTTGCCCGGACGAAGAAATGCCGGATGTGTCTATGCCGGACACAAACAGCACTATAAGGTCTTATTTATGAATGCAGCGTCTACTCCTCTCTATTCAGTAGTTATTCCTGTCTATCGCTCTGAACCCACGCTAGGGCTGCTCTGCAGACGTGTCTTTCAGGTTTTTGAACAGATGTCTTTGGCTGTGGAAATTATACTCATCGACGATTCTTCTCCGGATGCGTCCTGGCAGGTCATGCAGGAATTGCGTCACAAAGACAACAGGATCAAAATTATTCGCCTGGCACGAAACTTCGGACAGCATAATGCACTCATGTGCGGTTTTGCCCATGCTCAGGGCGAATTTATTTTGACCATGGATGATGATTTGCAGCATCCGCCTGAAGAGATTCCTAAACTGATCGATGCCATGCAGAAAGACAGCAATTGCGATGTGGTGATCGGTTCTTATGTGGCGAAAAAACATTCTTTTATCCGCCGGCTGGGAACCCGTGCCATGCAAGGGTTCAATCGCCTTGCGCTGCACAGCGAGCCCAAACTGGAGCTGACGAGTTTTCGGCTGATCCGCCGTTTTATTATTGATGAACTGGTGCGCCTGCAAATGGATAAGCCCAGGGTTGGTCGGCTGCTGGTTGATTTGTCCGCTCATATTGTCAATGTACCTGTCGCTCACGAAGAGCGGCGCTACGGTCGCAGTGGTTATTCTTTTTTCAGGCTGGTGCGGGATTTTTTCAACAATATTGTCAGCACCTCTGCCGCCCCGTTAAAAGTGGTGAGCGTGCTGGGTTTTTTCAGCGCAGCCATGAGTTTTCTATTGGCTTTTTATTATTTGTACCGCTATTTTGCCATCGGCATTTCTGTGCCCGGCTGGACTACGCTTATTATGGTCAATCTTTTCCATTTTGGCGTACTCCTTTTTTCCATGGGAGTTATCGGGGAGTATTTGATCCGCATTCTTCGGGAAGAGCAGCAGCTGCCGCAGTATTTCATTCGGGATAAAGAGTTGTGACGGCAGATCAGAGAAAGAAAATAGTATTCTGGCTTCGGCTGACTGCATTGCTGCTTTCTATTGCCGTGCTTCTTCGCATGGTGAAGGTGCAGTTGGTGCTGAGCCACATCCGGGATATTCCCTGGTATATCTTTACAGTTCTGGTTGTTATCGCAATTTTCCGGACCTGGCTCAACGGATTGCGCTGGCAGCTGCTGAATCCCGATGCGAGCCGGCAGCTGACCCGTTGGCAGTACTTCCGTTTTCTCATGATTGCCCACGCGTTTAATCTGATTATGCCCGGCGCTCTCGGAGGCGACTTTGTAAAGACAGCCATGACCTTGAAGACGGTAAAAAGCAACCGCGCCAGCAATTTAATTGCCATCGTTGCCGACCGCTATATAGGGCTTTTCTCTATCATCATGCTGGGGTTCATATCTCTCATCTTTGCAACCCGTATCCCGGATCGGATGGTTTTTTACCGGTATTTTGCCGTTCTTATGGCTCTTTTTGCCGGACTGAGTCTGATTTCAACACAGCCGTGGCTTTTTGCACTGTTGGAAAAGATTTTCCTGCGACTGGGAAAAGTAGGATCAGCACTTAATTCGCTGCTGGATACCTGGCGTGGTGCATTGCTTTATTTTCGGAAAAACTATTTTCGGGTCCTTATGGCTTTTCTGCTGTGTCTCCCCATTCATGGTGTTGTTTTCATCACAAAATACACGGTGGCACGTTATCTCGGCATCTCTGTCTCTTTTTTTGATATATGCGTTGTGCAGGCGCTTGTATGGGTTATCACGGCTGTTCCCGTCACAATTTCCGGGGCAGGCGTCCGCGAACTTTCGGTTATTTACTTTCTCTCTTTTTACGGCATCGATGCGGAGTCTGCTGCGGCGCTTTCTGTATATAACTATATTGTTAATGTTATATTGGGATTTATTGGATTTCTGTTTCTTATTGACTCACGGGGTTTACGCCGGAAAAAGGCAGCAGAAGACACACAGACTAAGGAGCAGATACCAGATGTTTTCTGAACGGGTTGTGTCTGCCGTCTCCTTCAAATACGTTGACGCTGCTGTGCCCGATGATGCATGAGGGTGCCCCGCAGGAGATTATAATGAGTTCATCTTCTTTGCCTATCCCTTTTAATCGTCCGGGATATACAGGCCGTGAAATCGCTTATATGCAGGAGGCTATGCAAAGCGGACATCTGTCAGGGGATGGGGCATTTACTAAACGGTGCCATGCTTTTCTGGAAGAACGTTATGCGTGTAAAAAAGCGCTTCTTACCAGTTCCTGCACAGATGCGCTGGAAATGGCAGCGATTCTCTGCCGTATCGCTCCCGGCGATGAGGTGATAGCCCCTTCTTTTTCTTTTGTTACCTCGGTTAATGCTTTTGTGCTTCACGGTGCCCGGCCTGTCTTTGCCGATATCCGCCCTGATACGCTCAATCTGGATGAGACACAGGTGGAAACGCTGATTACAAAAAAGACCCGTGCCATTGTTGCCGTGCACTATGCCGGAGTGGGCTGTGAAATGGATGCGCTTATGGATCTTGCCAGGCGCTATCAGCTTCCGCTGATTGAAGATAATGCGCACGGACTGGATGGAAAATACAGGGGACGGTATCTTGGTACTTTCGGAAGTCTTGCCACCCAGAGTTTTCACGAGACTAAGAACATTACTTCGGGAGAAGGGGGAGCGTTGCTGATCAATGACGCTTCTCTGGCTGAACGTGCGGAAATTATCCGCGAAAAGGGCACCGATCGCAGTCGTTTTTTCCGGGGGCAGGTGGACAAATACAGCTGGGTTGATGTGGGCTCCAGCTTTCTGCCTTCCGAGTTGACCGCCGCTTTCCTTTATGCACAACTGGAAGCGCTGGACAGTATTCAACGCAGGCGTAAAGCCCTCTGGTTACGCTATCATGATGGGCTTCGGGACTGGGCGGAGAAATCGGGAGTCGGGCTTCCCTGTGTGCCTGAACACTGCGAACAAACCTACCACATGTTTTATTTGCTCATGCCTTCGCTGGAAACCAGGCAGGCTTTTATTGCGCATCTGAAAGAGCAGGGCATACAGGCTGTATTCCATTATCTGCCGCTTCATTTGTCGGTCATGGGCAAGGAGTTTGGCGGACAGGAAGGCGCCTGTCCTGTGACCGAGGATGTCAGTGACCGATTGGTGCGCCTGCCGTTTTATTCAGATATGACTCCGGCGGAACAGGAACGCGTCATTAATGCCATTCTTCAATTTAATTGATCTGCACCGTTGTAGCTGTTCCGATCCTGCCATCATTCCCTGATTTTGGAGATTAAAATTGCTGTCTATGAATGCCCTTTTCGCGATTATGCGAAACGAAATGATCATCGGTTATGGGATGCTCGCTTTTTTCACGTGCCTTTGTTTCGGCTATGCGCTTCTGTATTTTTATAAACATAAAAATGAGATAGGATGGCAGGAACTTATTCTCTGGTGTCTCTACGGAGGTGTGTTTGTGTGTCTGGTTGTGCCCATGGCAACCCGGCTTGCTTTTACACAGGTATGGGTGCAGTACCTGACACAAACCCGCCGATTGACTGAATATTTAATCTTTATTCCGCCCATGATCGTTTTAACTTTGTTCTGGCTCGCCGGTGCCCGGATCCTTGCGCGAAAAAATCTTTCTCATTTGTTGTTTCTGCTTCTTTTTTTTCTGCCTGTGTTTTTCCTCTTTCGTTTTCTTTTTCTCTACTTCTTTGATGCAAAGCCCTACTCTGATTTTGAAACCTACTGGCTGATGGCACAGGAAAATGTTCAGGCAGGTTCTTTTCTTGTCAAAGAACGCTTGGGTGTTTCGCAGTTCTGGTTGCCCTATTGCCGCAGGGTCGCCGTAATCTGGACACCGCTCATCTGGTTTTTTGGCGCTGCTCCTGCTGTATATAAGAGTGCCAATGTTGTCATGCAGCTGATGGCCTTCCTGATGGCGTACAGAATAGCCGTACGCCATTTCGGAAAAACAGCGGCACAGCTTGCCCTGTGGCTGATACTCTTTGTGCCCGAGCTGATCTTCAGCTGTAATATACCCAGCCACGACCTCAACGGCATGTTCCTTCTTTTAGGATATTTTTTTCTGTTGGATGAAGCGTACGCTTTATGGGGGAAAAAAAAGAAGATTCCTGCCGTTGTTCTTGCATTGTTTTGCGGGATTCTCTGGCTTGCAGTCGATTTGCAGCGAAGCCACGGGCCTTTCATTTTTCTTTGCAGCATTTCTTTTGTCGGGCTTCATCTGGCATTTCATCTCCCGGATCTTAGAAAACGGGAACTGTGGAAGACGACGCTGCTTCGATATTTATCGCTTTTTCTTCTGATTTTTCTTCTCCCCTGGGGAAGCAAAACAGTGTCTGAATACTACGTGACGGAGGCTACCGGTTTAAGAGGAAATGCGGCAACAGGCGGACAAAAACATTACCACACTTCCATCGATAACTGGAACGGCATGTTTCAATCCCTTACTACTACGAAGAACTATTTTGCCTCGCTCCAAAAGTCCGCGGATCCGCCCCAGTCCAATTTATTCTGGTCTGAGTATTATCGGGATGTTTTCTTATCCGGTTATCTGCATAATCATGTGCGTTATATCCCTCAATTGATGAATAGGGCAAGCGGTCTGTTATGGCTGGGTAAAGATGTGGTCTACTATTTTTCCCGGCTGAAGCCGGAGAGCCCGATAGCACCTCACTACAGCTTGACACGGGGCTTTTATTTTCTTAGCGACTGTTTTATGCTCGTTTTTCTTTTGCTTGGCATCTTTGGTGTCACGAGCGCACTGAAAAACCGAGATTGGAAGATCAATAGCGTACAGCCCCTTCTTTTTTTATCGGCACTTGTGATCCTGCTGCTCTTCTTTGGAGAAATACAGGCGCGCTATACCTATCCCATATGGATCATTCTGCCTTTATATCTGGGAGTACCCATGAAACGCTGGCTGCGCCGTGAAAAAAAAGCATGCCCACAAAAAAGCCATCTTCTTTGGGGAACAACTATTACAACAGGCGGCTTTTTCGCTTTTTTTATGAGCACCATGGCTGTTTATGCACTCGCCGGAAATCCGCTGCTGTCCATGCAAAACTGGGAGGTGCAGGCTTCAGAGCGTTTTACACAAGAAGAGTTGTATGCGCCTTTTATGCAAAGTGATGGTACAGTGCAGATCAAGTTTGAAAACAACTGGAATATGACTCCAGGCCTTGCCTATACCGCCAACAATCTGCGCCTGCAGCTTCGCTTTCCGGCGCAGCCGGTGCCGGGCATGTATACGAAGGCAGCCAAATCATTTTCTTTAAAACCGGACACTTCTTATATTCTTCAGGGAGTGTTGGAATGTGCTTCTCAGGAGAAATTGAAATCGTTGGATGTAGATACCTTTTATGTCACCGTGAGTTGTAACGGCAGCACATTATTTGTCATTGATTACAAAAAGATTTTCGGTATTCGCTTTGTCCGTATTCCGGGTATTACGGCAGATGAAAACGGGAAAGCGAAAATAGAATTCAGGATCAGTGCAAAGAAGAGCTGTGCGGAAAACGACTGGAAAACATTGAGCTCTCTCAGTTTCAGTCATTTTCAGCTGGTACCTGCCGAGGCGATCTGATACCGTTTGACATGAAAGCGTTTATCCTGCAAAATAACCCTCAGTCTTTTGACTTATCTGAACAGGACAGAATCAATGCCAAAAAGCCGCAAAGGCTATGGAGATCAGGTCATGAATGAATCCAAAGGAATCACCCGTCGTACCATGCTTGCCGCAACGGCGGCGGCTATCACAGCTCCGACCATTCTCTCTTCCGTGAAAGCGGCTCCGGATCCGGTGCGTCTGGGGCACATAGGTGCCGGTGTACGGGGCTGGGATCTGCTGCAGCATACGGGCTCGCTCAAAAGTGCGCAAGTGGTTGCCGTCTGTGACGTGTACAAGCCGCATCTGGAACGGGGGTTGAAAGCGGCGCGTAATCCCGAAGCGAAAGGCTATACCAATTATCATGATCTGCTGAATGACCCTCAGGTGGAGGCAGTGGTTATTGCCACTCCGGACCACTGGCACGAGCAGATGGTGCTGGATGCGGTGGCGGCGGGTAAAGCCATTTACTGCGAGAAAGGGCTGACTACTTCCATTGCTGCGGCAAAACGCATGCGGGATGCGGTTAAAAACAGCAATACGGTATTTCAGCTGGGACATCAGGGCCGCCAGTACCCGTCCACGGAAGAAGCAGGGCGTCTCATGCGCGAGGGTGCGATCGGACCGGTGACGCTGGTACATACGGGGCGCGTTTTTAACGGAACACGGGAACGTGCCCCCTGGCGCTGGTACGGATATTATAATATTTATGACCGGCCGGATCCCGTTCAGGTGGCAAAGGATGTGGACTGGGAAGCGTGGCTCGGTTCATGCCCGTCCATCGATTTTAATGAAGAGCATTTCTGGCATTGGCGCTGTTACTGGGCATACGGCACCGGGCAGGCAGGCGACCTGCTGTCACACGAACTGGATCATGTGCAGTCGGTTCTCCGCTGGGGAATTCCTGACAGTTGTGTCTGCTCCGGGCACAATGCTTTTTACCACGACGGCAGGGAAGTGCCTGATACCTGGCTTGCCCAGTACACCTTTGAAAAAGAAGATGCCATGCTGCTTTTTGAAGGCTGCATGAACTCCACCCGCGAGCAGCCGCCTGAATATATCGGACGGGAAGGGCGCATTATTTTCAATGGCATCGGGCAGGACGCCAATCGTTTTTATGTGTACCCCGATGCGCCGCCCTACCCGCACCTGGGCAGAGAGCTGAAGCCGAAACAGGTCTTTGATCCTGCAGAGCATGAGAACTGGCCTACCCACATGGAAGACTTCCTTCAGTGCGTGCGCAGCGGCGGGACGCCCCGTTGCAATATTGATGAAGCTTTTATTGAAGCAGCCACCCTTCTGATGAGCGTTGAAGCCTACCACCAGAAACGCCAGGTACGCTGGGATGCTCAGATAGAGGCAATTGTCTGAAAATATCTTTTTGGATGGAAGTGAGAGTTACAGGCTGTTTTTTGCCTGACAAAGGAAATATCATGAAACGAAAAATGAACAGGCGCCAGTTCCTCGGCAGTGCCTGCGCTGTCGGTGCCGGATTTGCACTGCCGCAGATTGTGTCCGCATCCGTAACGGGGCAATCCGCTGCAGCGGCGCCTTCCAATACGGTCACCCTCGGGTGTATCGGTGTCGGCGGCATGGGCCTCGATAATATGCACAAGCTCATGAGCCTGAACAACTGCCGGGTTCTTGCGATTTGCGATGTTTATAAAGACCGCCAGGAACGGGCGAAGTCCATTGTCGATGAGAAGGCGGGCAACAGCGACTGTGCGGTTTATGGCGACTGGCGTGAGCTGATTGCCCGTGATGATATTGACGCTGTCATGATTGCGGCACAGGATCATTGGCATGCACTGATGGCGGTGGAAGCGGCACAGGCGGGCAAAGACATCTATTGTGAAAAACCGCTGGGCGTATCCGTGCAGGAGTCGCAGGCAATCCGTGATGCAGTGAGAAAGCATGGCTGTGTTTTTCAGACGGGAACCTGGCAGCGTTCGCTGGAAAACTTTCAGCGTGCCTGCACACTGGTGCGCAACGGCTATATAGGCAGGGTGCATACCGTGGAAGTGAGTGTGGAAGGACCACACTATCAGCCCAAATACAAAGGCCCCTATGGCATGCAGCCCGTGCCGGAAGGGTTTGACTGGGAAATGTGGAGAGGGCCTGCTTCGCCCGAGCCGTACAACCGCGGGCGTGTCGAATGGCCGGACTGGTACCTCATTTTTGATTATTGCGTAGGTTTTATCACCAACTGGGGTGTGCATCATCTCGATATCGCCCATTGGGGCTGCCCCCGGATAGGACAGGAGCCTTTTGAGCTGTCCTGTGAAGAAGTGATCCGGACGGAAGGGTTCACGGATAATTCGCTAAGCTGGCGCGCCGAATTCCGTTACGCCGACGGCTTTAAAATGATTTTCACCGATGAAGAGAAGATGAAACTGGGATGCAAATTCATCGGTGAAGAGGGCTGGGTTCATGTGGATCGTTCAGGCATCTGGGCTGAGCCCGATTCACTGCTCACCCTGCCGTTTAAGGATAGTGACGAGCGACTTACAGATTCCACTCACCACGGGAAAAATTTCCTGGACTGCATCGCCACCCGAAAAGACCCTGTGTCGCATGTGGACGCTGCGCACACAGCGTCGATACTCGGTATGCTGGCGGATATTGCCGGGCGGACAGGGGAGACCTTGCGCTGGGATCCCGCACTGGAACAGTTTATCAATCATGACGGCGCCAATGCGCAGTTGAAACGTGCCATGCACAACGGATGGTCATTATGAAACAGCATAATTTTGGATGGAGCGGGCTGCTGACGGCGGTTCTCCTTTGCACGATGGTGGCATCCGGGTCTGCTGCCGCAGATGCTTTCGGCTGGCGTACGGGTGCTGCCGCCTGGAGTTTCCGGCTGTTCAGTTTTTTTGAAGCCGTGGACAAAGCATCAGAATTGAAGATGCCCTGCATTGAAGCTTTTCAGGGACAGAAACTGATGCCTGAGAGCGAACTCACACTGGATTATGCGCTTCCGGAAGAATATTTTTCCCGGATTCATGAAAAACTCAAAGATGCAGGCGTCATACTTACCAGCATCTATATCCATCAGATTCCCGGTGAAGAAGAGGCTTGCCGGCGTGCCTTTGATTTTGCGAAGGCGCTGGGAGTCTCGTTGATCGTCTCCGAACCGGAACCTGAGGCGCTTGATCTCATTGAAAAATACTGTAATGCCTATGGAATCAGTGTGGCACTGCACAATCATCCTGAAGGGTCGTCCCGCTACTGGCATCCTGATGTGGCGCTGGAAGCCTGTGCAGGGCGGGGCCCGCGCATCGGTGTTTGCGGAGATACAGGGCATTGGATACGCTCCGGTCTGAAGCCCGCTGACATGTTCCGGCTCCTCAAGCACCGGCTTCTCTCGGTGCACCTGAAAGACCTGGAAAAAATTGACGGTGCCTGGGTTGATGTGTCCTGGGGCAGTGGCAGTGGTGCGCTGGAAGAGGCATTATCCGTACTTGCCGATGAAGGAATCACTCCGTTGCTTTTTGCAGCCGAATTTGAAACGAAATGGGAGAATAACCTGCCGGAAATTGCTCAAGGAAAAGAGTGGTTTGAAACCACAGTCCGCAGGCTTGCGACGGCAGCAAACGAAAAGAATAGCCTGAGTACAGGCTGGGCGGTTGTAGATATTACGCCACCACGGCCCGTCGCGCTCATGGGGCAGTACCAGACCCGTATTTCGGAAGGTGTACAGGATCCGTTGACCCTGACAGCTCTGGCGCTCGAAACAAAAAAAGATGGCAATAAAACAGAGCAGGCGCTTCTTTTAAGTTGTGACCTGTGCTTTGTGGAAAGCGGTATCGTCCGACGCATCAAAACGGCTTTGAAAGAACAGCTGCCTGATCTGGATTCTGAAAAAATCATACTCAGTGCGACCCATACCCATGACGGCCCGGCGCTCAATGATGAAACGATCGAAGGGGTTTATGATACAAGCGGTGTGCCCGACATTATGACCGCTTCGGAATACGGCGCTTATTTTGTGGAAAAAGCTGTTGAAGCAGCCGGAAGTGCCTGGAAAAACCGGAAACCCTCCGGGGTCAGCTGGGCTTTAGGTACAGCTGTCGTCGGTATCAACCGGCGTATTCAGTATTTTGACGGAACTTCGGTCATGTACGGAAATACTGCCCGGGATGACTTCAAAAATTTTGAAGGAAGTGCAGATCCGGGACTTCCGCTTCTTTTCTTCTGGACACCGGAGAAAAAACTGGAAGGCATTTTAGTGAATCTGCCCTGCCCATCCCAGGAAACAGAGTCCCTGATGGTGCTTTCCGCTGACTTCTGGCATGAGACCCGCCTGGAACTGAAGAAACGTTTTGGCGAGAATCTTTACGTTCTGGCGCAGTGTGCGGCGGCAGGCGATATATCCCCGCATCGTACCTTCCGGAAAAGAGCCGAAGAAATTATGCTGGAACGAAAGGGAATCAGCCACAGACAGGAAGTGGCAAACCGCATTGCCAATGCAGTGGCGGAAGTACTGCCCGGTGCGGAAGCCACCATCGATTATGAGATAGCGTTCCGACATGTGATCCGCATGCTGGATCTTCCGGAAAAGGAACCGCCGTCTCCGCCTTTCGTAAAAGGAGAATCTGTGAAGCCCGCCGAGTTTCATATGCTTCGTATCGGGGATGTTGCCATGGCAAGTTTCCCCTTTGAATATTTTCTGGACTACAGCCTCCGTATTCAGGCGCGCGCCAAAGCACTGCTTACGCTGACGGTGCAGCTGGCGAATGGACAGAGCGGATATTTGCCTACGGATAAAGCTGTGCAGGGCGGCGGCTACAGTGCCGAAAATTATATTGTCACACCGGAAGGGGGACAGCAGATTGTGGACGAGACTGTATCTGCACTGAATGCTTTCTGGCCTTGAGTCGTAGTGCTGTTTGTTTTTAGAAGCCGGTGCGGAAGTGCCGGCTTCTTTTTTTATTCCTGATTACGCACAATGTCACTTACATCCAGCAGATAGAGCTGACGCTGTCCGGAACAGCGCGAATCAATGCAGATTTGTGTGCCCGCACGGTTCCACCGGGGATGGAGATCGCAGCGCAGCTGTTCTTCCGCCGGACGTTCCTGATAAAAACGACCTAAATCAATCCGCTTTCCATCGGCAGGGCGATAAAGAAACAGTGTCTGTTTCTGCTCTTTGTCGGGATAGGTGTCCGTAAGAATCCAGTTGCCGCAGGGTGACCAGGTGCAATGCCCATCCTGAAGCAGAATATCCGGCGCCACCACCTCAACCTGATTGCTTCTGTCAAAATAGCGATGGAATTTATTTCCGCTTTCTTTTTCTGCTGACCAGGCAAGGATTTCTGTAGTATTCCGCCAGATAAAATGAGATACCATCCCGTTGTCGTTAAAACAGAAGATGTCCCGCCCGTCCGGTGCCGCTGTGAATCCCTGAGTAAATCTTCCTTTTCGATTTTCCTTGTGCCAGCGGTGGAGAAAGATAAAGCGGCTTCCGTCCGGGTTGTAGAGCAGATGGTTGAACCAGTGTTTTCCCTGATCGGTGGTTTCATTGCCATAAGCCAGAGCAATCTGATTCAGGGTAATGATAGTCTTCCATTCTCCGCTGCGCAGATCCATCCGGTAAATTCCTTCCGAATCGGGATAGAGCTCCTGACCCGGCGGATCTTCAAAACCATTGTAACCGTAGCCGGGGCGGGTATCGCCAAGCCGGGTGAAATTTAATCCGAGTGCTTCAGTTCCGTCCGGGTTGACGGTATAAACGGGCTTCGGCAGCCGCCGCTGCTCGCCGGTAAATACATTCTGTATGACAGCAGCATAATCCTGGTCTTCACGGATGTTATAAATGATTTCCGAGTCCGAACCGGGCAGCCACTGCAGCATGCATCCCTGCTGCCAGCACCAGGCGGTTGTGCTTCCCAGCGGAATCCATCGGTTATTTTCCTGAAGATCAATCATGCCGAGCGCAACGGCATCTTCGGCAGTGGGAGCCCTGTCTTCAAAACTCACTTCCATGACAAGCACGTAACGGTCGGAGGGATCGAACTGAAACTTGTCGTAATAACCGAACCAGTGTGCTGCCGGTGTTTGCGTCAGTGCTGTCAAAGGTACAGCGGCTTCGCAAAGATGCTCTTCAGATGCCGTCGCTGCCAGCACCGGAAGCAGAAGCAACAGGATCTGCCCTTTCATGCAATCTGTCCTTTCATCCCGCCCGGAAAAGAGTCCCGGGCAGACGTTTCTCTCTTCGGTTGGGCTGCGAACAGGGGAGTGCTCAGTCAGAAAAAGTCGCCATGACCGGCATGTGATCGCTGAGTGCAAAGGACGCCGGATTTTTGGGATCCGGCACAAAAGGCGGTTTGCTCAGCACTGCCGCATCTTTGGCTTTTTCAGCCAGATCCGGTGTTGCCCAGATGTAGTCAATGCGGATGCGTGGCTCGGTGACGGGGTAGGTCGGCTCATCGCCGATACCCATTTTCGCGCCGATGTCAATGAGTCCGGCATTTTTCCACAGCTGATACTCGGGTGCATCAGGGGTATGATTCAAATCGCCCTGCAGCAGTACGGGAGCGGTAGTGCGAAGGCTCTCAATAAGCTCGATAATCTTCTGTGCTTCTTCCAACCGCACCTCCTGTTTATGAGCATGGAAGTGGGTTGTGATAACGTGCAGTTTCCCGAAGGGCGTGGAAAGCTCTGCTCTGCCGAGATGGCGGGTATACAGCGTATCCGGGTGTGCCTCTCCGGCTGAAGGCCTGTTTTCACTGTATGTAATGTCATAACGCGTGATAATGGCACCGGGGAAGCCACCAGGATAGGTGCGGTCTCCTTTCCAGCCACCCGGGAAGAAAGCGTAGTTCATGCCGAGAGCTTCGGCAAAACGTTTCACTTTCTTTTCATAGGGCGCTTCTTTGAAAGTGATCAGGTCAGGTTTAAAAGCGGCAAGTGTCCGGGCTGTAATTTCAGGGAGACGGCTGTGCGCGGCGCCCAGAGCATCACGGTTGCCTTCAGTACGGGGAAATCCACGGAACGCCAGTATGTTATAACTGACTGTCCGCAGCGCAAGCGGCGCATTCTGTCCGTAAGCGGAAAGAGCGGCAGTTGCCAGCGCTCCGCCTGCAATACCCAAAAAATCACGTCTTTTCATACTTATTTCTCCTCAATCGTTCGCAACGGCTGTAAAACCAACCGCGCTTTCTACAGTCAAAAGTTCATGGTATCACAACATTCCTTAAGAATACAGTTTAAATATGCCTGAATAGGGTGTTAGTATAAATTTCAGTTTTTTTCTGCAACACCGCCCCGTCGGGAAAGAAAGCCAGGGATTATGTTTAAAATTCTGCGTATTTTATTTCGTCTTGTTGTTGTCGGGCTGCTGCTCGCTTTTTATGCGTACCACAACGGTATTCAGTACACGCTGGCGTTTCTGACAAATTCCATGCGAAATCCGTATTTCGATTCTTCCTCCTATCCGCCGGAGTTAAATTGCTTTGCGGACGAGACTTGTTCCAGCGGAGACCTGCGCGTCCTTTGTTACAACGTGCTCTGCCGGATGTGCGAACCGGAACATCCCTGGGAGGAGCGGCTGCCTCATCTGCAGCACCTGATTTCCCGTTACGCTCCGGATCTTTTCGGGTCGCAGGAGCTGGGCGGATGGAAAGATATAAAGGAGCTGATGGCGACAGTAGAGGGACAGTATGAAACGGTCAGTTTTACTTTCGGTCCCTGGGTTTATGCCGATTCCGCGCTGTTTTTTAAGAAGCAGCGTTTTGAACTTCTTGATTCAGGGCAATTCTGGCTGAATCCCAAACACAACCTGCCCTTCGGCTTTGCCTGGCTGAAACTCAGTGTGCCGCGATATGTCTGCTGGGCGTGCCTGCGCGATAAAAAAACTGGTTTTACTTTCCTGTTTATGAACTCCCACTTCGACAACAACTCAACCAATAAAGAAACAACGGCGCCCCTTGTATATGAGCACTTCGCAAAACATGCGAAGCAATTGCCCATCATTTTTACAGGCGATTTCAACACAAATCCCACAACTGAACGGTATGGCAGACTAATGCGCGGCAATGAGGGCGCTCAGGTTTTTCAAAACAGCGCCGATCTCGTGTCAGTTAAGGAAATGCAGGCTTATGAAAAAGGTGAGCCGCTGCCCCGGGCTCCTTTTCCTGCCTTTAACGATGCTATCGAACATATTTTTGTGGCAGGCCCGGCAAAAATTGTGGTGGATGAATGGGTTATGGACTACAATTCCTACGGAGATCCGCAGCGGGACGCTTCTGATCATCCTGCCCTCTTTGCTGTTCTGCGTTTTGATTTGAGAGAAACGGCGCATGAAGAATAAAAAATGCTACTGGTATTTTCTGCTGCTTCTTGGTCTTGTGTACTTTCCGCCGGCGAACGCTGTCGCAGAGACTGTGGAGCTGATTCGGGAGTTTCGCTTTGATGCGGACAATGCAGCCGATGCCTGGAAGGCGGAAGGTGCTGCCCTCTTTCAGAAGGACGGTTTATACACGGGCAGTATGGCGGGAAAGGTGTTTCATGGCGTAAGCAGTGAAGAGAAGTTTGACATCCCCGCTGCCCGTGATGGATACCTGCTTCGGGTGGAATGGACTCTGGTGCCGCTGCGTATTGGCGGCTGGGGACAGCATGTGAATTTGGGAGGCCCTTTTGTGGTGGAGCTGACCGGAAATTATGCCACATTAAACGCCCGCCATCGTGCTGTCACTGCCGTGAAAGCAGGTGAGGAGACTGTGATATCCTGTGATTTCAACAAGTATCAGGTCTTTGACTGGAGGATCAACGGTGAGCCGCAGCTGGAGCAGGCGGTGCCTGCCTGGAAAGAAGGGTTTACCCGGAGCGGTCTCGCACTTTCTGATTTTGATCAATCGAAAAGTGCCGCCCGGTGGCTGGCAGTCCGCATAAGCAAGGTAGTTCCCGATGAGGTCTTGCCCCTTATGCTGTCCGGCCTGGATGACCTGTCCGAGGCAAAGCAGAATGAGGCGGTTCCGTTTTTTACCGCAGCAGCCAGTCCCATGGATAAAGTCTTCCGTGAGGCGTCCGATTTTAAAGGAAAACTGGACGCCAATGTTTGCATTACTGCCGCTGGCCGCGAATCGGAGAGTTTTCAGATTGTAGCGATCCCGGCTGGAGCGTCTTTGCACCGGCTTCACGCAGTGACTTCGGATCTTGTACACAGCGACGGTGTGACGCGTATCCCGTCTGGGCAGGTCAGCTGGCATCCGGTCGGTTACATTCAGACCCGCGAATCCAATTCCTCCATCCGGCGGGCTGGCTGGTGGTGGCCTGATGTACTCATGCCGCCGGAAGCAGTGGATGTAAAAAGCGGGTATGTACAGCCGCTCTGGTTTACGGTGGCTGTGCCGCATGGTGCAAAGCCCGGCGACTACCGCGGCGTGATTACGCTGAAAGCGGAAGAAGGCGAGCGTTACGTGCCGCTGCGATTGACAGTGCGGAGCTTTTCGCTGCCGCTTCGCGGAAAACTGAAAACGGCCTTCTGCTTTTCTCCGGGTATCTGGGAGATGTGGTATGCACCGCAGGCAGTGAAAGAGCGGATGGGCTTGACCGGGAGAAGTAATCACGGGCCGCTTTACAGTTCTTCCGAATGCGAGGACATTCTCAGCCGGGAGGACTGGTACAGACTGTACGATTTTCTGCTGGCGCACCGGCTGAGCCCGACACAGATTTACTCAAGAATCAAGAATGGCCGGAGCAGGGTGATTCCGCCTGCGGAGCACATGGATTACTGCTATGAGCGGGGTATGAATGCGACCTGCCTGACCAATGTGGATGTGCTTTCCGGCGATCCGGAGACGGCCGATCGGCAGATGGCGGAGCTGGAAGCCTGGATCCGCTCCTGGGAAGAGTGCATAACCGCAAACGACTGGCCGGACATGTGCTGGTATGTACACGGCTTTGACGAGTCCGAGATGCGCGAGGATCCGGTAAATACGGTGGATCCTTCCATACGCCGCGTGTTTGGCATGCTCCGGGATCAATTTCCCTGGCTGAAACGGGAAAGTGCCAATCCAATCAATGAAAAACATTACGGTCTGATTAATGTATGGACCCCGCTGACACAACAGCTGCCCGCCGAGAAGATGGAACTGGTGCGGGAACGGCAGAAAGCAGGTGATGAAGTCTGGGCTTATGTATGCTGTGGTCCCGGCAGACCCTATGCCAATCTGTTTATCGACTTTCCCGGTGTGGATCCCCGGATCCTCCCGTGGCAATACTACCAGAAAGGAATTACCGGTTTTCTTTATTACCTGATCAATCTGTATGACGGGCAGGAAAACTGGAATACGGAAGAACCGAAATGGCCGGACCGCCCGTGGAATCCCTATTCGTTTAAAACGAACAGTGATGGGATTCTGATGTATCCGGGTCCGAATCGGATGCCTCTTGCCAGTACCCGGATGGAAAACCTGCGTGATGGTATTGAAGACTATGAAGCGCTGGCGATGCTTGAGGAAATTGCAAGGCGGGCGACAGAAGAGGGAAACCTGCAGGATTATGCGGAGAGAGCCCGGGCTGTGCTGGCAGTCAGGGAAGAAGTTACAGCATCGTGGACGGACTATACACAGGATCATGAAGTCATTGTCCGTGCCCGCCGGGAAGTGGATGCTCTCATAGAGGAAGGGATGCAGCTTACAGGCGCATTATGACAGAAGATAGAACGGAAGAGAAGAAAAAGAACGCTTTACAGCAGAGCACCAGCACCTGTTTCTTTGCTCTGCTGCTGCTGTTTTTCTTTCAGCTTTTCGGTCGCTGGATTGAAAGCATTTATCGGTTAAGCCTGATTAAACTGGAACCGGGTTATGAAATATTCGGGTTGTTCCTTTTTCTGGCTGCCGGACTGCTGTGGCTGATTCCCCGCCGGTGGGATCGGCAGACCCTGCGCTTTTGTCTGGTTTTCTTTTTTCTGTGCAGGCTGCTGACCCCCTTTCTATCTACACCGGGGCAGGTGTTGCTTTCTGGAATGGGCGTTGCCGTTTGGCTGATTATTTATGCCTTTCTCCTTAGCAGGCAATACTGTTCAATTCAGGGGGACGGAGGCAGCGGGCTGGCTCTCGCGGTGCTGATCCTGGTGTTGCTTCGTTCAGCGGGAAATTCCATTGATCTGTCCATGCATATCCGCCCTTTTCTGCTGGGTGTTCCTCTGACAGGTGCCGCCCTGCTTCTGAGTCATCGTGTGCTGGCGTCCCTGCCAGAATCCGGCACGCCGGATGAGCTGCCGGCATATCCGGGAAATACGATGGCGCTGCTGAGTCTTTTCGGAAACTATGCACTGATCTCTTTGTTCTTCTCCTGTCCGCTGGCGGTATGTTGCTGGCATGGCTACCACTCTCTTTTCCTGACAGGCTTACTGTTCCCCGGGATTAGCCTCCTTTCGTTCACACTGTTTTTTCTGCTGCAGAAGCACGCATGCTTCTCTGAACAGTTCAGAAAAAACGGACTTTTATGGAATACCCTTTTTTGGCTTCTCCTCATGTCCGGGCTCATTGTCGGGCGACCGCCGCTGCCACAAAGCCCGTCCGATGCAGCGGTCATACTGCCCGGTGCCACACTTTCAGGTCAGCCCTTACTGTTGTTCGCTCTCTTTTTGTCTCCTGTCATTGTTTTGAATATGCGGAGGGCACAAGCTGTCGTGTCCTTTGCTGATCCCCGTCAGGCATTGCTGCGCATCTTTCCCGGGTTTCTGCTTCTCCTCTCTGTATCGCTGCTTCTGATCCTCACCAATGTCTGGGGCTATGTGCCTGGTGGTGAGTGGCTTCGCAACCGGTTTTACCTTCCTTTTCTTCCCGCAGGTACTGCACTTTTCATCCTGTGGCTAAAAAAGTCGACTCACCGCCCAAATGCATTACGGCAGCCGCTGATGTACAAGGCAGCCTTATCTTTTCTTGTGCTATTTCTCCTGATGCAGGCATGGCAGGGATATCGCAGGGCAGGGCATGCGCCCGGCCATGAAAATCGCATGTCCGTGATGACGTATAACATCCAGCAGGGTTCCGAGCAGGACGGCACTATTGGGTATCAGGCGCAACTCAAGGTTCTGAAGCACTGTGATGCGGACGTGGTCGCACTGCAGGAGAGCGATACAGCGCGACCTTCAGGGGGAATGGCAGATCCTGTCCGGTACTTTGCTTCTTCTCTCGGATATAATGCCTGTTACGGTCCTGGAAGCATCATCGGCAGCTACGGCACGGCGCTGCTGTCCCGTTATCCTATCCGATCGCCTCAAATCAGACTGACCTACAGCACTGTGGATGAAGTGGCGACACTGTCGGCGGAGTTGGCCGTCAACGGCGGACATGTTTTCGTTTCATCCAACCATCCGGCCGGTCCGCACGAGGTGATGTCCGCCCATGCGGAAAATCTGGCTGCATCGGGCAGTGAATATCGCCATGCCATTGCCCTGGGCGATTTTAATTTCACACGAAAATCTCCGTATTATGAGCGGGTACATCAATCCTATCCCGTTTCAGCGGAGGAGAAGGCGGATTTATCCGATCCTGAGAATCCGGAACAGCAGCGGGACAAAATCATAGATCATATTTTTGCAAGCGCTTCTTTTGAAGTGCTGGAAAGTTATTTTCTTTCACCGCCTGCATCTAAAAGCGATCACCCTGTCCATTGGGCGGTTCTGCAGCGGGGCGCTGACTGAAAGCAGGAAAAAGCGAAACCGGATGTGATTTGTTCGGGTCTTTTGAGTGGGCAGTATTTTTAAGATACGCCCTGTTGCGTAAAACATATTCCTCACAACAAGGATGATAATAATGCGTTTGCTGAAAAAAATTCTTCTGGGTGTCGTTGTTCTGCTTCTCCTCCTCGCCAGTGCTTTTCTTCTCTTCATCGGGCCCTGGCCCACCTATAGCAGCAGCTTCGAAAATGCCGCCTACTTTCAGCGCAACCTTGCACAAATTGATACCGTTGCCGCCAAAAATGATATTACTGGCGAGCCGGGGCAATTGCTGTGCGGATGGGGCGTTGCCAATCTGAACCCTCCGGCGGGAGTGCCGCTGGCGGGGTTGAGTGCCCGGAGAGGTGAACCCTCCACCGGAATTCATGACGATGTTTTTGTGAAAGCCGTTGCTTTCAGCGATGGGAAAGATACGGCTGTGCTGATCGGTTCTGATATGCTGCTCGTTCCTACCAACGTTGCCGATATGGTGCGTGAAGCTGTCGCAAAGGAAACATCTCTGACAGCGAAAGACCTCTTTTTCACAGCAAGCCACACACATGACAGTGTCGGAGGCATGGCACCCGGGCTCGTCGCAGCCATTTCTTTCGGGCCCTATGATCCTCAAGTACCCGGCATCCTGACAGCAGCCTTTACCCGTGCGATTCTGGAAGCTGTCCGTTCGCTTGCCCCGGCAAAATTTGTTCATGGCGCTGCTGATGCGACCCAGTACATCCGTAATCGTACCCGGGATGCGGGTGTGGATCCGCTGCTGAACTGGATGGTGATTGAAAAGGAAAGCGGCGAACGCTGTATCATTACGCGCTTTTCTGCTCACCCGACTATTCTGGACAGCGATAACATGCAGATATCAGCAGAGTTTCCAGGATATCTCCAGCGAAAGATTGAAGAGGAAACTGGAACAACTGCGGTGTATCTGGGCGGCGCTGTGGGCAGCATGAGCCCCCGCGCTCCCGAGGCCAGTTCCGATTACGGAAAATGCGAAGCCCTCGGGCATGCTCTGGCACAGCTCGTGCTGGAAGCGACCAGGGAAGAACTGGATTTTTCGGATCGTGCTGATGTGGCCAGTGTCGGTGTTTCTCTCGAACTTCCGCCGCTGCAGGTGCGCCTTTTCAGCCCTAATTGGCGCTTGTCGCCTCTGTTCCGTTATCTGGTCGGTTTGAGCAACCGCGGGTGGATGGGTGCGGTGAAAGTGGGAGATGCCCTCTTTGTGAATACACCTGGCGATTTCAGCGGTGAAATAGCTGCCGATTGGCAGAACTGGGCGTCCCGCAAAGGGATAAGCCTCTGGGTGTCCGGCTTTTCCGGTGATTATGCAGGTTATATATCTCCTGACCGTTACTATGGGGATCTGTTTGATAAAAAAGGCGGGCTTGCCTATGAAACGGGACAGATGTCCTGGCTCGGACCTCATATGGAAGCCTTTTTTACTACATTGATGGAGAAAATGGTCGGCACAATGCAGCTGCCGGTTCAGGCACAGGCTGCTGCCTTCTGACAGGCAGCCCCGGAGCTTCCGGGCAAAAGGGTGATGCGTCATGAAGCGTTTGTTGCGTCTTGCGGGAGGTGGGCACACGCCAAAAGAAATGCGGTGGCATCTTGCGTGCCTCACTGGTGGCTTCTGGGGGCTTGTGCTTCTCGCCCGGTTGGGATATCCTGCCGAAAATCACTATGCCATCACTAAAGAAATGCTCAGTGCGCTGGGCAGCTTTGATGCCCGGTATAACCCCCGCTGGTTCTGGCTTTTTACGCTAGCCATGACTTACTGCGGGCTGATGATGATCCCGGTGATGTTATATGTGCGCCGGCAGCTTCGGGATCTTTCTCCCATTGGCACCTTTGTCGGTACGATCTTCTTTATCGGCGGGTGCCTGTCTATTTTTTTGACCGGGCTGTTTCCCTATTCCCGCGCAGCCCTCTGGGGTTCATGGCGCTGGGCGGACATTCACGTGCCCGTTGCAGGCGCTATTGCTGTCTTTTTTTCGCTGGGCGCTTTCTGGTATGCCGCGCTGATTCTGAAAGACCGGTTCGGAAAAAAGCAATTTACTCCAGTGCCGTTCTGGGGTTACAGTGTGTTTTTTCTGCCTTATCTGGTGTGTTTTTCTGTGTTTTTTATACTCGGACTGAAACTGCGGTGGGATCTTGTTTATCAAGCGCTTCAGCTGCTCTTTCAGGCGGAACTTGCAGCAGCATCTTCCTTTGTGATGGCAGCGGTGAAGCCCGTTCAGTCGGCGGCGATTCTCGAGCATATTTCCATATGGGGACTGACTTTCTTTGTCGTGTTTTTTGCCGGAGTGATACCTGACCAGGATGGAGCCACCCCTGAAAAAGAAACAGGCATCCGCCCTGCGGAAGGTGAACCGCAGGTGGATGCCCGGTCATAATGACTCCGTGCTTCAGTCCGGTGGAAGGCTATTTGGCTTCAAGCACCAGTGTTTTAATGCCGTGCGGCGGCACGCTGAAGGGCATCACGGCTGGAATTTCTTTTCCGTTTTCACCGAAGAGATCGGTTTCATAGAGTTTTTGCTTCGTAACGCCCCGTATTTTTAAAGTGGTGCGTGCAGCAACAGGCGATGGATTGTAGAAGCGTGCAAGCATTCGTTTTCCGCCGGGAAGGGGCAGCAGTTCACTGAGGATGACTGATTTGTCGCTCAGCATGATCATGCTTGTCTGGGCGTTTTCCGGACTGCTCTCACTGAGAATGACATTCTGTACGCCCGGCGTCATATCCAGGCTGCGTGCCCAGCCGAAACGGGTGGCATCGGCAGCATCAAAGGCGCTGTGGTTCAGTTTCAGAGAAAAGGCACAGCGCAGATCGCCCCCCTGCGATGCCTTGTAATTGGTGTGCCAGTAGTTGTTGTAGACATAGGCGAAAAGAATGTGTCTGTTGCCTTTGAGGCGGTTGGGCCAGACGCCCCGGTTCACATCGCCCACCGTGAAAAGCGGCGTGTCAGGAGCGGCAATATAAGCGGAGCGTGTGCCATCGTCCACAGCGGCAAAATGCTGCACCGCATGCCATTCCCGGCACGCACCGGGCATATAATCCTGATCCGCAGCGAAGACGCCGTAAGGCGCTTCCATATAGGCAGTAGCTCTGTCGGGCGTATTCATATTGAAGGGAAAGGCGAAGTAGCCGCCTTCTTTTTTCAGGGTTTCGGTTTTGTGAATGGTATTGATAAAATCAAGCGTTCCATCTTTATGGACAATCAATTGCGTATCGACGTGCGAAAAGCCGCCGGTACTCGTAATCTGCAACACAGCACGTTCAGGACCGTTTTCAACCAGCGATACAGAGGCCTGCGTAGGGGAAATCATCCTGAAATCGGTGAAAGTTTCCAGATTGGAATAGATGATACCCTGGCTTCCACCTTCCACATGAATAAACTGATTGAGATGATAGCCTGATGTTTGGTCTACCCACTCGTCTCCAGCTTCCAGATTGGTAAGCCGGTCAAGCCCGCCTGTCTGCGGGTTGATATGGAAGGCAAAAGTTCGGCTGACGAAGCTGTAGGGATCCGCCTCGGAGACGGTGAGCAGGGGAGCGGCGTTGTCCGAGCCTCCTGTGAGAATCTCGTAGCTGCGCCAACCCAGAGCAGGTACGTCTTCCGCTACAAAATAAAAACCGCCTGC
>Ga0255346_1001149_pt1 | contig 38886 bp, 36 predicted proteins | sample wastewater_treat_FD_194410 | JGI IMG/M metagenome (GOLD analysis project Ga0255346, IMG submission 194410) | Wastewater microbial communities from Lulu Island WWTP, Vancouver, Canada - plant22 | ecosystem: Engineered > WWTP > Wastewater > Unclassified | place: Canada: Vancouver, British Columbia...
TCCAAAAGGTGCTTGCCAATTGCTGCCAACGACAAAGCAGCCTGCACAAATTGCACAGACTGCTTTTGGTTACTACATAGATTATTTTTGTTTTTTGCGCTGTCTACTTGACAGGGGGCGGGTCAAAAAGCGCTCAAGGGCATTGTTTTTCGTATAATAAGCAAGTTCTGACAATTATATCGAATAACAGAAATGCCATAGCATATCTGACTTAATATCAGAAATACTATGGCATAAAACTTATTTATCAGCCGATCTTAGGGAGGTTAGCGATAGACTTAGCGATCTCCTCGTCAGTCGGGATGTAGTCGCTCATCTTGCCGTCGTTGTAAGCGCCGTAAGCGTACATATCAAAGTAGCCTGTACCTGTGAGACCGAAGAGGATAGTCTTCTCTTCGCCTGTCTCCTTGCACTTGAGAGCTTCGTTGATAGCTGCACGGATAGCGTGGCTGCTCTCAGGAGCGGGGAGGATACCCTCAACTCTTGCGAACTGCTCAGCAGCCTCGAATACAGCTGTCTGCTCAACAGATGTAGCTTCGATGAGACCCTGATCGTAGAGCTCAGAGAGGATGGAGCTCATGCCGTGGTAACGGAGTCCGCCTGCGTGGTTAGGTGAAGGCATGAAGCCGCTGCCGAGAGTGTACATCTTCTGGAGTGGGCAGATCTTACCTGTGTCGCAGTAGTCATAAGCGTATGTACCTCTTGTAAGGCTCGGGCAGGATGCAGGCTCAACAGCGATGATGCGGTAATCAGCTTCGCCACGGAGCTTTTCGCCTACGAAAGGAGCGATAAGACCGCCGAGATTAGAACCGCCGCCTGCGCAGCCGATGATGATATCAGGCTTTACGTTGTACTTGTCAAGAGCAGCCTTGGCTTCGAGACCGATAACTGTCTGATGAAGGAGAACCTGATTGAGAACGCTTCCGAGAACGTAACGGTAGCCTTCCTTTGAAGTTGCAGCCTCTACAGCCTCAGAGATAGCACAGCCGAGACTTCCGTTTGTATCAGGGAATTCAGCAAGGATCTTTCTGCCGACTTCTGTAGTATTTGAAGGTGAAGGAGTAACGTTTGCGCCGTATGTACGCATAACCTCACGGCGGAAAGGCTTCTGCTCGTAGCTTACCTTTACCATGTAAACGTTGCAGTCAAGGTCGAAGTATGAGCAAGCCATAGAAAGAGCAGTACCCCACTGGCCTGCGCCTGTCTCTGTAGTAACACCCTTGAGGCCCTGCTTCTTAGCGTAGTAAGCCTGAGCGATAGCAGAATTGAGCTTGTGGCTTCCGCTGGTGTTGTTGCCCTCGAACTTGTAGTAGATCTTAGCAGGAGTGCCGAGCTTCTTTTCGAGGAAGTAAGCTCTGATGAGAGGTGACGGACGGAACATCTTGTAGAAGTCCTGGATCTCATCGGGGATATCGATATAAGGTGTAGTTTCGTCAAGTTCCTGCTTTACCAGTTCTTCACAGAAAACGTGGCTGAGCTCCTCTGCTGTGCAGGGCTTGCCTGTAGCAGGGTTGAGAAGCGGTGCAGGCTTCTTCTTCATATCAGCACGTACATTGTACCACTGCTTAGGCATTTCTTTTTCTTCGAGGTAAATTTTATAAGGTATCTTTTCGTTTGCCATGATTTTCTCCTTTTGTCATTATATATGCGGATAACGGATAGGTCTATGTCCGTCCTGCGGCATACAAAAAGCCCCTGTCCGGACATATAATGCCGGGACAGGAGCTGAAATTCCTGCGGTGCCACCCTGCTTGACGCTTTTGCGACCTCTCTGTGTGTACATATACACTGTTTTTTGTTAACGCAGAAACTCTGCGGCTCGCCTACGCAGTTGCCCTTCAGCTCGCCCTCGGAAGCCCATTCGCCAAAGCTGTGCATACCTGCTCACACCGAACGCAGGCTCTCTGAAATGCCTCAGCAAGGGTTACTTGCTCTTCTTCATAGGTTTATCGTACTATTACTTTACCATACTAAAAACGACTTGTCAAGGGGTATATGCAAATTTTGAGAAATAGTAATAATGCTGGGCGGATAAGATGAAAGTTTTTGATAAATTATTACTATCCGCAGTATTTGGTTAAAATTATACTTTATGGAGATTCAGGCTCATTTCACATTTTCTTCGTACAGCTTGTATACGTCGATGACTTCTTCCTTGTCGAGATAATGGATAGTCAGGGTATCGCCCTTGTGAGCGTCAAGTCCTAAACCGAACTGCTCCGGATTATCGCCTCTGTTGTCAAAAGGCATTTTCACCTGCGGATAGATGTAAAGATGCTGATGAACGGTAATGCTTCCGTCATCGTTGTAGATGTACTCGGGCTTTGTTGAGAAGCGGCAGCAGTTTGCGTCGGTATCGAATTTCAGCCACAGGCTTTGTACCGTTTCTGTCTTGGTTTCCCATTCTGCGTTCTCTTCATCATAAGGCTTGTCATCCTCAGAATACTGATATTCACGCTGTGATTCGTGCGCTTCAACGGTATAGTGCACCCTGTCGGAGCTTATGGGAACAACTCCCCAGAACACGAACATGAACAAACCGAACAGCACAGCGGCAGTTCCCAGAACAGCGGCCGCTATTTTTGCAATGTTCCGCTTTTTCACAGCTTTCAGCGGTTTTACGTCCCTTTCGGGAATGGATATATTCATTTCTTTTGCTTTCATATTATCGTACACCTCCCTGCATTTTTCGCATTCGGTCAGATGTTTCTCTATTTCTTCATTGCTGTCAGGCGATGTGAGACCATCACAGTAAAGGGGCAGAAGGTCCTGTATTATCGTACATTTCATAGTCATCCTCCTTTCATTTTCTCTATCAGCTTTTGTTTTGCCCTGTAGTGTGTAACTCTTGCCCAGTTCTCGCTTTTGCCGAATATTTCGCCGATCTCACGGAAACTCAGTTCTCCTGCCGCACGGAGGAGCAGTATCTCCTTTTCGGTTTCGGGGAGTTCATGCAGTCTGCGCAGAAGCCGCATTTTCTCGTCGTTATCCTCGGCTTTTTCATCGGGACGGGGCGAAAGATCCTCAGCAGTCGGGTCAGGCTCGGCAACGGGATGATATTTCCGCCGCCTTGCTTCATTGAGCCACAGCTTTTTTGCTATGCCGCACAGCCATGTGTACACCGAGCTTTCACCCTTGTACTTTCCCACATTCTTTATTGCCTGATAGAAAGTCTCCTGAGTAAGTTCCTCGGCGGTATCGGGGTCTGAGCAGAGCGTCATGAGGTAAAGGAACACCTTCCGCCCGTATTCTTCGTAGTATTGCTTCATCCCGTCTGACATCCGCTCATCCCTCCTTTCTGAACGTTCATATATTAGTTGCACGAAAAAGCGGTTCGTTACAAAAAAATTGGAGCGATGCTCACATCCCCCCTAAGAAAAAGCAACATGAACCGATATGTAGGGGAGCCCGCCCTCGGGCTCCCGAGGCTGTTATCATTGTAACTTACTACATTTTGTTTCATGTTCTTTCATCGAAAGGCACGGGCGCACGATGTGCGCCCCTACATTTTGTTTCATGTTATTTCATCGAAAAGCAAGGGCGCACTTCTAACGTGCGCCCCAGCAGTTTTATTTATCAGCGTGCCATGCATAGTCCAGCATTTCGGGAGTATAGCCGTCCAGCTTTTTCAGCAGAGGGAGAACGTCCTTCTTTGCGGACTCAAGGTCATGCTCAAGGTAGTTTCCGCATTCCTCGGCAGTACATCCGGGAATAGCCTCGTCATACTTTGAGATGAACTCAAAAGCGTCCTTTACCAGCTTGATAGCGTCTTCCTTTGACATTGTGTCTCTTGTAAGGAAGTAGAAACCTGTACAGCATCCCATAGGTCCTACGTAGACTATCTTGTCGGTGAATTCGGAATTTCTTGCATATGTAGCAAAGAGATGCTCGATGGTGTGGAGTGACGGATTTGAAACGTAAACTCCGCCGTTAGGCTTTACCATTCTCACATCGTAGGAGATAACATCGCCGTCGATACGGGAAATGTACATTCCTACTCCGAACTTTGTGTGGTCAACTGAAAAACTTGCGATTCTTTCCATTTTCTTTTCCTCCTGTTTATCGCTTTTGATTATTGATTTTATGTCATCGGGAAGCTCCGCCCTGACAGTAACTTCCTCCCCTGTGATAGGGTCGGTAAAGCTAAGCTGTCCGCAGTGGAGCGCCTGTCTGCCAATGTCACAACGAGTGCCGCCGTAAAGGTCATCTCCTGCAAGGGGATGGCCGATATATGAAAAATGCACACGTATCTGATGTGTTCTGCCCGTTTCAAGGTGTATCTCCGCAAGGGAGTATTTGCCGTTGTAAGCAATTCGCCTGTAATGGGTCACGGCCCGCTGACCGTCCTCACGGACGCAGCGTATGATTATGGATTCACGCTCACGGGCAATGGAAGCGTCGATAGTGCCCGTTTCGGGAATCTCTCCTGTTACAGCCGCATAGTAGACCTTCTCGCATCTGCCTTGCAGGGCATTGGCGGCAAGGGCATTTTTAGCGACTACGCACAGCCCCGAGGTATCACGGTCAAGACGGTTCACCGCACGGAAAGTAAGGTCGGGAAACATAGCCGCAAACTTGTTGCCGAGAGTGTCGCCCTGATGCTTTATCGACGGATGAACAGGCATTCCCGAGGGCTTGTTGAAAACTATAATGCCGTCGCTTTCGTATGCGATGGGAACATCAAGGTCGGGATTTGGTTCAAGGAAGCTGTCGTCACCGAAGCGCAGAACAATTACATCGCCTTTGTAAACGGTGTCGATGCTTCTGACAGTTTTGCCGTCCCTTGTAATGCCGCCGTCTGTGCGTTTAAGCTTCGTGAGGAGCCTTTTTGAGACTCCTTTTTCGCCGATGAGGAAGTTTTGCAGCGTGACGGGAGCGTCCGTTTCCACGGTCAGTTTCAGTTCTTTCACGGTACTCATCCTCTCTTATGAATATGTCTGTACTAAGGGAAAAAGCGGTCATAATGCGTGTAAGTGCGAAGGCAAGGCCAACGATGCTCAGGGCAGGGATAAAGTACACTGCCGCCAGTCTGAGCATAACACCTTTTCGGCCGCTCATGAATTTTACGGAATACAGAACAGCCCTCAGCGGACTTTTCTGCGGATATCTTACCAGTATGAACGGTACTGCCGCAAAGCTCAGTTTCAGCGATATCCACAGGATAAATGAGACCAGAGCAAGTACGGCCGAATTTGCCGCCATGAACATTTCGTCGGTGCCGAGAGTGCCATGGAGCATGGAATAAACGGATACACCGAAAAATACGGCAGGCGCAAGAGCGATAAGTCCCGTAAGCTTCGTCCATATGAGAGCGCCGAGACTTCTGCGGAAATTCGCTCTGCTGAGAAGCACCCGTGAAAACGGGGTACAGCATGGCTTTTCCGAGCATATCTCGCTAAGTCTGAAAGCGGATGCATATATGACAGGAGCGCTGATGACCCATCTTGCCAGCATCAGCACCAGTGCGACCGACAGCTGTACGGAATTCCTGCCGCTGAAAAGTTCCGCAGGAGACATCTCGCCGAAGTACAGCAGAAGGCTGTATATCGCCGCTTCAGCCAGCCGGAAGAATATTTCGGGGCAGATGGGCAGTATACATATGATAGCGGTGCGTATCCGTCTGCCTTTCAGCAGTTTCTTTGTATAGGGTATAAGCTGTCGTATCTTCATAATAAGTACCTCCTGTGTACTTATTATGTCCGCTTATGGCAGAAATATGCTGTCAGCGCTCGTCGCCGTCAATATCCTCTATCTTTTCGTAGGGGCAGTATCCCAGTATCTCGAAAGCCTGAGAATTCAGCCACATCTGGGCTGTGACTATGATATCGAAGCCCTCACCGAATTTTGCGGAAAGCACATCGGGCTCATACTTCGGGATGCCGAAACATCGCAGCATATTGGAGATTATTCCGCCGTGGGTTATCATAGCGCAGTGAGTAAGGCCTTCCTCCATCATGTTCATTATTATGTTGTGGAGCGCCTTGTAGGTCCTTGCGGTCATTTCCTCAAGGCTTTCACCGTTGGGTGGACAGACGTCCTTTTTGCCCTTGAGCCACCGGATATAATCGCTTCTGCCTGCAAGTTCATCTATGGACTTGTTTTCAAAGTCGCCGAAGTTCAGTTCGGTCAGGTCATCGACCTTGACTAATTCGGTGCAGGGGAAGAGTATCTCCGCTGTCTCTGTACATCGTCTCAGTGGTGAAGAATATACCCTGTGGACAGACGGATAATCAAATTCATCCATCTTTGCGGCAAGCTCGGCAGCTCCTTTTGGCGAGAGCGGCACATCGGTCCTTCCTATGTAAACGCCTTTTTCATTGGCTTCGGTCATGCCGTGGCGAATAACGCTGATACGGTATCCTTTCATAAAACGACTCCTTTTAAGTGTAATATTGCACAAAAATATTTTCCGTTTTTTTAACTCTCGGTAAATTTCACGAAAACATCGAAAAAATCAAACACATTCTTTCATATTTCTCCATATTTACAAATTATACATTTTGTATTATAATAGTAATAGTTACATATTTCGTTTATTTTGCTTTGATAAAGCTATAGGAGGATAAAATTATGAATTCAGATTTTGCGAGAATAATCACCCTTCAGAGAAAAGAAAGACATATCAGCCAGAAGCAGGCTGCTACTGACCTCGGCATCTCACAGGCTCTCCTCTCACATTATGAGAAGGGCATCCGTGAATGCGGACTTAACTTCCTCGTAAAGATCGCTGATTATTACAATGTTTCATGTGACTACCTCCTCGGAAGAACTCCGGAACCCGAGGGAAAGACTATAACTATCGAAGACATCCCCGATGATGACGGAAACAACACACTCAAAACGCCTTCGCCTGAGATCATAAATTTCAACAGAAGGATCATCAACAACTCGATCTCTCTGCTTTTCAGCCTTGCACAGAAAGCCAACAGCATAACCCTCATCAAAGAGGTATCATCCTATCTCATGCTTTCAGTGTATAAGCTGTTCAGGATCGTGTACAACGCAAACCCTCATAACGACCAGAAGCTGTTCCGTATCCCAAAGGTCATCGCAAACGACAGCGCAAATGCTATCGTATCCATGAGCGAAGCCAATATCAAGGCAGCATCCAGCGGTATACCGCTTGACGGCAACGACTGCGTAGACAATTTCGATACCCTTTACGTTACTACAGCAACTCTCCAGAAGGATTATGCGCAGTATTCCTCATCCCTCCTCAACCTCATCAAGAGAAGCGAGGAGAGTATTTCCCGTACCCGTGCAAAGTACCGCACAGACGGAAAATAACATAACAGTTATATTATATCACTTTTGTTCCGGCTTGAAAAGTCTTTTTTCAAAAATGTTGCACATATGAAACAGCTTCGGAAGCATATATTTATAAGGCAACACCGCACAAAACTTGTGCTGAATATGCGCCGACAGATTTTTCGTCAGATTGTATAGAAATTTCGCAGGCATACTGACGTATGTCAAGGGATTTCTGTGCAAGATGACGGAAAATATGCAAGCAGATTCAGTGCAAAGCCGTCAGGCGGGCTTTGTGCGGTGTTGCCATAATGTGCTGATTTGACAAATAACTGCATTAGTGATATAATTATTCCTTGTGATATCTATTAAGAAAGGAGCTGTTCGGTATGGGGAATAATGAACTTGATGAAGCATCATCTGATAAGCGTGACAGGATAGGCTTCGGCGGTATGCTCACCATTATAGGCGCATATTTCGCCAAGGTGCTTTCTGCCATAATTCTCGGTTTCTGTAAAGGCTTCAGGTTCATATTCACCGAGATAAAAGAACTCTTCCTGCTGTTTTCCAAAGCCGTAAGATGGCTTTTCCGTGACCTGACTGCTCCTATGAAAGAGCGCATGGAGCTCAACCGTGAACTTCAGCGTGAAATGAGAGCGGCTAAGAAGGAAAGCCCCGAGGCTTACAGTGCGGCTTCAAAAAAGTTCTGGAAGTCATACCTTTTCGGCAAAAGCGGACTGGTATTCACTTCCCTCAATTACCTTCTGCCAATAGTTTCCATTATCGTGCTCATCAGCGTTATCAGGTACGGCTCAGGCCTTGAATACGGCATAAGCGTTGAGTACAAGGAAAAGGAACTCGGTGTCATAAATGCGGAATCGGATTACGACGAGGCCGCAAGAGAAGTGCGCCAGAGAATATCCTATCTTGGCAGTGACAAGGAAAAGGAAAACATCGACCTTAACGCTCAGCTTTCACTGAAACTTATCTCAGGCGGAGACAAGATGCTCTCGGCAAAACAGCTTGCCAATGAGATACTTTCAGCCTCGGATGAGGAACTTACAGAAGCTTACGGAGTCTACATAGACGGCGCTTTCGTCGGCGCTGTCACAGATAAGGACACCGTACAGGAGGCTCTCGACGAGAACCTGCTGAAATACCCCATCGAGGGCGTAGTTAAGGACGTTTCGTATAAAAATGAGATCGAGTACACAAAGGGTATGTACCTTTCGGGAAGCGTACTTGATACTAAACAGATGATAAAGCTTCTCACTTCTTCCAAAAAGAAGAAAGCGGTATACGTTGCACAGTCCGACGATACCTCAGCTACCATCGCCCAGAAGTTCAGTATGGACGTTAACGAGTTGGAGGATATGAACGCAGGCCTTTCCAAGAAATGCCGCCCGGGACGACTTGTAAACGTAACCGAGACAGAAAGCTATCTGCCTATACAGTACACCCGTGAAATGGAACTCATATCCTTCCTGGACTATGAAACTATCGAAGTTGAGACCAGCGAGCTGAATCTCGGTGCAAGAGAAACTCTTGTAAAGGGCGAGAGAGGCGAAAAGGTCAACAGCATAGAGATAACCTATGTTGACGGCAAGGAGTACGCAAGAAAAATTGTAAAATCCAAGATAACAAAGGTTCCTGTGGTCGAGCAGATAGGTATCGGTACATATACCGCCCGTCCGTACAGCGCAGATACAAAGCTTTACGGTACAGGTCAGTTTGCATGGCCGGTTGACGGAGGCTGGGTCAGCGATGTATTCATCAGTGACCGAAACCACAAGGGCTTCGATATCGCAGCGGATATGGGTACTGATATCTATGCCGCCGGCGACGGTGAAGTTGTTTCAGCAGGCTGGAATCCGGGTGGATACGGCTACTTCGTAATGATAGACCACCTTGACGGCTACCAGACAGTTTACGCTCATATGAGTCAGGTCTATGCAACTACAGGCACTACTGTAAAGCGTGGACAGCTTATAGGTGCTGTCGGCTCAACAGGCGACTCAACAGGCCCGCACTGCCACTTCGAGGTAAGATATATGGGTATCTGCTATGACCCTGCCAAGTTCATGTATACCGCCGATTATACGGAGGATATGGACCTTTCCGAAAGAACTACCACCGCTGTGGTGACCGACGAATACGGCAATGTCATAACTAACGAGACAACTACCGTTACAGCTGTGGAGACCGACGAGAGTACGGAATCCACCAAGAAGACCACCACAAAGAAAACTACTACCAAGAAAACTACAACTAAAAAAGACAGCAAGAAAAAAACTACCACCACAAAAACATCCGTCGAACAGGCAACTCACTAAAATTAAGGGACGCACTTATGTGCGTCCTTCTGTTTGTCGATAAAGTCAGATTTTTTTCAGAATTATCGGGTGGCCGCCCCTACAATGCGACTATTCTGCATGAATGATTTTGTAGGGGGGCGATGCCCACATCGCCCTGTGCCTTAAACGTTGTTCTATCGGGCTGATGTGGGCATCAGCCCCTACACCACCAATTATCGTGACATCGAGGCAAAACTCACTAAATTAAAGGGGCGCACTTAACTGTGGTGCTTGTATAGCAGTTTATACGTATTATTGAGGTAGACATTTTGAAGAAGATTCTTCTCGAATCTGTTTCCCAAGACTATTAATTTTGCCCCCATATAGGGCGCACACCAGAAAAGTTTGAATTTATCATTTTTTCAGGTGCGCCCTATATGGGGGCAAAATTCTATTAAAAGTCTTTGGAAGGGGGTACGGGGGAGAACCTTTCCTCAGAAAGGTTTCCCCCGATAAATACATATAAAGCTGCCGTATGGGTACCACAGTTATGAGCGGCCTTTTTTCAGCATTTTCTCGAACATGACAACGGGGACGGCAAGAAGTCCTGCGACGGGCCAGATTATCCAGCTTCTGCCCCAGTCGTTGGTGAGGAAGCTGTAGCCTAAGAAAACAGCGGTGATAATCGGCCAGTATATAGCCATAGCGATACTGCCGTTTGAGCTGTTCTGCTTCTTTTCCCTGCTGTAGTCGTCTTCCTCAAGAAGTTTCAGATAGCCGCCGTTGGTAATGGATGTACGCACTATGAGATACACTCCTGCGGCTACCATAACGAACATTGAAACGATACCGATAACCTCTGCGGAAGCGCTGTCTGTTACTGTCTCTATCACTATTATCGGGATAACGCAGAGTATGAACAGAATTACGCCTATAACAATATCACGGATATATGACGGGCGGTGCTTTTCTTTTTTCTCCTTAGCCATGCCAGAAACGCCGTACTCTGTGTCAATGGCTTCTTTTTCAAGGTATTTGTAAGGCGACATGAGACTGCCCGAGAAGATGAAAAGTCCTACTGCGCCTGCTATCATCAGAAACATTATAACAATGCCAACTGCTTCGATACCTGAGCCGAAAAAGCCTTCCAGAAGTATCATCGGTGTAACGCAGAGTATGCAAAGTGCAACTCCGATAGCGGTAAGTACAGCACGCTTTCCGTTGGCATTGAGGAAAGTGTTTGCCTCTTCCATGGACACTCTGCGGAGAGGGGGTTCAGTTTCATCTGATATGCTTTTTTCTGATATTTCCTTGCTCGCTTCTATCTCGTCCTTTAATAAATAGTCAGTGGTCACATCGAATATTTTCGATATCTCAAGTATCCTGTTAAGGTCGGGAGTGGACTGTGCTCCCTCCCATTTTGATACTGACTGTCTGCTTACTCCGAGCTTCTCGGCAAGTTCTTCCTGAGACATACCTGATTTTTTTCTGAGTTCAATTAATTTGTCTGCGAATATCATAGTTGTTCCTCCTTCATTTTTCACAGTACGAACTGTACTGTGCTTTCTGTAATAATTCTACCATATCCGCCACGTTACTGCAAGCAAATCGGCTTTACAATTTGTTGCACAGCGGTTGCAACTGCACGTTTTTCAGTCAATCAGTGGTTGCAACCGCCGCTTATTCCCCATTTATAGGCAAATCTGTACAATTCGATTTTTTTGCCTGTGATAATCTTTGTTTATTAAGTATCTTGAACTTTATGACAAAATTGTGTATGATTATAGATGTGGCTTTTTAAGCCGTATATATAATTAAACTACCATATCGAGGGGAGATATTTAATTGAATACAAGAAAGATAATTACCTGTGTGCTTGTATCTGCTATCATCTGCGGAAGCTTTGCTTCATGCGGTGACAAGGACAAGAAGAAAAAGTCAAAGAGCACTTCGGAAAGCAAGACTGCTACTACTGCCGCAGCCGAGACCACTACCGAAAATCCTTACGTAAAGATCGAGGATAATAATATAGAGCTTATCGCTCAGGAGGATGAAACAGCATCAAAAGAGGAGGAGACTACCGAAGACCCGAATGCTCCTGTATTCGACAACGCTGTTGAAGCCGCTTCAGGCGATGCTTTCCTCGCTCTCAACTGCGATGATTTCTGGGTACAGTACTGGGGCGAAAAGGCTGATCCGCTCAGCTACAATGCAGGCATTGCAACTATCGACGGCAACGGTCAGTACACAGTAAGCCTTACAACCGATACAGAAGGCTTCCGCTATGCTATGAACAAAAACACAGAAGAACAGGCCTCTGCCGGCGGAGTAGGTCTTGCCGCTGTTATGATAAAGGACGGCGCTCAGGTTTGCCCTGACGCAGTTATCACCATCGACAGCATTACTGTCAACGGCGAAGTTATCGAGCTTGCAAAGAAGAACTACACAAACATCGAAAGCGGAAATGTACGTGCTAATATCTACAATGAGTGGGTATCAGAAGACAGCATCCCCAAGGACGCTAAGTCTGTTGACGGTCCGCTTTTCGAGAACGGCGAAAAGACTGCCATCAACGACGGAAGCTATGCCGCTATCATCGCTGACAAGGACAAGTTCGCAAACTGGACAAATATATCCGTTACTTTCACAGTATCAGGCCTCGACCATGATAATGCAGGCGGATATCAGGAAACCTATTACGATGACCAGAGCTACTTTGAACAGTGGTAATATATAAAAATAAAGCGTGATGTTCCGATCGGAGCATCACGCTTTTCTGTTATTTACTTTTCTCTGTAAATGAACGTATCTGCTTTTCAAAAATATCTTTGATCCGCTCATAGGAGAAGTCAGCAAGACGTTCACGCTGTCCCTTTATGAGATATTCTCTCAGTTTTTCATCGTGGACTGTTCTATCTATAACTGCGGAAACGAACTCGGGGGAATTGTCATCGAGAAGGATACCGCAGCCTCCGAGAGTATCGGAGATAGCCGCTGCATCGTATGCGATTATTGGCACATCAAAGAACATGGCCTCAGCAAGAGGTACGCAGAATCCCTCATGTTCGCTCATACAGACAAAGGCGGATGCTGTGCGGTAATATGCCAGTATTTCGGGGAAACGGATATGTCCCGTAAATATAACATCATCGCCTATACCGAGAGCGGCGGCATACTTCACCAGACGCTCATAGTAATTCTCCATGCCTGCGTATGAACCGCAGAGAATGAGCCTTGCCTGCGGTTCACGCTTCTTGTAGCAGAAGAATGCACGTATCAGATTTTCCTGTTTCTTATTGGGAGCAATTCTTCCCACGAAAAGGAGATTTGTCCGTCCGTCGCTGAATTTCTTCATTACCGCTTCATCGGGAGTCTGCTTGTAGTCCTCGAAGCGTATGAGTATGGGTCTTACGTCAATGGGGCAGGTGTAGCCCATTTTCAGCAGTTCGTTTTTGTTGTAGGCAGAATCCGCCAGTACATACTCAACCTTGTCACGGAGGTACTCAACGCCCTTGTAGCCGTATTCCGTAAGCTTAGCGGCTTCGGTGCTGTAGGGACGGAAGAATTCCGGAGGAGTGATATTGTGGTAGACCATTATCCTCCTGCACTTATACTGTTCTATCTTAAATGTAAGGTCTGTGCCTGTGGACTTATGGTAAATGAGAATATCACTGCTTTTCAAGCCTTTCAGCTTGTCGGTGTGGGAAGCTATTCCTCTCGGCAATCTTTTGTCGATATTCTCGGCATATATCTCCGACTTAAAGCCCATATCCTTCAGCGCACCGCTGAGGGCTATGGTGTCGTTGCCTATTGCGTCGCCGAATGAAAGAGTAGGGAGAAGCTGTACTATCCTCATACATTCTCCTGCTTTCCGAGGGCTTTGCGGAGTTCCTCGTTTTCTTTCTCCAGCTTCTCAATACGAATAAGCAGTTCTTTCTGTGCAAGTTCCAGTGTCTCGGCCTTGCTGATGGCTTTTTCGGGAGAATTTTCAGCCAGTCCGTTGAGCACCGTAACTATTGACGAATTTACATTGTTCTGGTCATTAACAGTCGGCTCGATGTAGAACTTCATCAGCTTGCGGATGACCTTCTTGAAACTCGTTTTCAGCGGATTGCCTTTCAGTTCCTTATATGGCTGGACATTGTAGTTCGAGTTGAGGAAATCAAGAGCCTCCCTGACTGAGCCGCCTGCCTGAGGAGTTTTCTTGTAGGGCACATCCTCAAAGCTGAGCATATCTCCTGTGAGGCCTTTTTCTTTTATCTCACGCTTTATATCAGCCATTATTTCCTCGATGTTTATGTTGTTCTCTTCCATTGTTTATCCTTTCAAATTTTATTGATACAGCCGTATGCTGCTCACTTCTTTATGGCAACAGCCGCATAGTCCTGACTGCCGAATATCATATCCGAGACTTTCTTCATAGCCTTGTTGAATTTCTCACTTTCGCCGCCGCTTATTTTCAGCTCGGGGATGCTGTGAGGAGGTCTGCTCTGCTCGGTGTAGATTATCTCCACATCCGTGAATCCTGCCTTTTCAAGGAAATACTGCAAAGTCAGCGGATGCACGGGCTTGATGTGGGAGGGGTCGATGTAGAAAGCATTTGTGTATATGGAAAGGGAGGTAGGATTCGGAGTCTCGATGATGATACATCCGCCCTTTTCCAGTTTTTCATAAGCGGTATTGCAGAGAGCGATTATCTCGCCTGTCTTCATATGCTCCACCACCTGACCAACGAAAATGCCGTCGGTCTTTTCCATTTTTGCAAGGTAAGCCGTGCCGTCGCCGCAGTGAGCTTTCAGCCCCTTGCTGTTGCAGTAATCGGTGTATGGCTCGTATATGTCCACGCCTTCTGCGTTGATGCCGTTATCCTTCATCAGCGAGAGGAATTCTCCACGTCCGCAGCCGATATCGAGAACGTGCTTTTTGCCCCTGAAATATTTCAGGTAAGACTCCTGGGCCTTCTTCACGCTTTCGATGCTTCCACGGAAACGGTTTTCAAAGTCGAAATAGTCGATGTCGGTGTAATCGTCCGAAACGGCAGCAGGAGCAGATACGGGAATATTTTCGTATACAACAGCGTTCCTCTTGCCGCCCGTTGCCGACTTCTTTTCAAGTGAACGCACCTTTGACTTGATGAATTCGGTCTCACTGTCAAGACGTTCAAGAAGCGCATTGTTGTTGCGGACGTTGATACTCACGTTTTCAAGGTCACGGCGCAGGTCGCTTTCGTTCTCTTTAAGCGGAACACGGCTGCTTCCGATGTCCTTGTCGAGAGCCTCGAAGGCAGGGAGGATACATCCGAAAATGCGTCTTTTCAGCCAGCCCTTTATGCCTTTTTCATTATTTATATCGTACAGGAATTTAGAAATATTACTGCTCATAGTCAGACACTCCATTTATGTTTTATTCTCGTTATTCCTGCGTCTCCGGTATTTGATATCATTTCTGCCTTGTATATCTGTCGGCAGTAATCCACGGGGATCCCGTCCCCTGTTTCGATGGCGAAGTCGAAGCTGTATTCCGATGGAAGTAGCAGAACGTCCTCCAGTATTATTTCGGCTTTTCCGTCTTTTGTCAGGGTTATGTCACCTGTGCGGTCTATCCTTGTGTTTGTGCCGTAGCACTGTATGCCTTCACGGTTGAAAATGCCTATGCCGAAAACAGCGTCCTCAACAGTCTCGCTGACGGTATAGTCGATAACAAAGCGGATAGTCTCGCCTGTGCGGAAGATATTCTTCTCTTTGCCGTCCTCGCCGTAGGAAGTTACAGACTTTATACGTGCCTTGCCATTGCCCCAGCGTTTGCCGTTTTCCTCTGTAGGAGTTTCAGCACTGCTGACCTTACCGTTTTCCTGCATCTCACGGCTCATGAAATCAAGATATTCCAGGTCCACTTCCTTTGGCGGTCCCATAGCTTTGATAAGGCCGTCGTATATCCATATGGAGCGGTCGCATATCTGCTCTATCTGACCGAGAGAGTGGGAAACAATTACTATAGTAGTGCCCTGAGTCTTTATCTCTTTCAGCCTTGCGAAGCATTTGGCCTGAAAGTTTGCGTCACCCACGGCAAGTATCTCGTCAATGAGGAGAATGTCTGCGTCAACGTTTATCGCAACTGAAAAGGCAAGACGCATATACATTCCCGATGAATAAGTGCGGACAGGGTTGTCTATGAAATCTTCCAGTTCGGAAAATGAGATGATATCGTCAAGTCTTGCATCTATCTCCTTTTTTGTGAGACCGAAAATTGCGGCATTTGTGTAGATGTTCTCTCTGCCGCTCATATCGGGATGAAAGCCTGCACCAAGCTCGATAAGGCTGGAAACACGGCCGTTCATGGTTATTGTACCACGGTCGGGATACATTATCCTTGTGAGAAGTTTCAGCGTGGTGCTCTTGCCGCAGCCGTTTCTGCCGATGAGTCCCACGGCTTCGCCTTTGTTAACGGTAAAGCTTATGCCTTTCAGCACTTTTCTTTCCTCGTAGCGGCTTCTCTTGCGGAAAAGCAGCCTTTCTTTCAGCTGTGAGCCTTTGTCGGGATAGACCTTGAAGCTTTTGGTTATATCCTTTACGATTATTGCCTGTTCACTCATCACAGTTCCTCCGCAAAGCGTCTCTGAAGCTTGTTGAAAACGATACCGCCGAAAATAAGGAAGAATACTCCCAGACCTGCCGCAGAAATTAGAGAGGTCAGGTCGGGCATCTGCTTGTAGTAAAGCACATCACGGTAGCAGCCTATGACATGGGTCATGGGGTTGAGACCGAATACAGGCAGCAGTCTGTCGGGTATCATTGACTTGTCGTACATTATGGGAGTCATATACATCCAGACCATAGAGACTATACCGAGGATATGTTCAAGGTCACGGAAGTATACTGTCACAGCCGATGTCAGCAGAGCCATTCCCAGAGCGAGGAGGTATTCCACCGCCATTATTACGGGAAGTGTCAGCAGGGCGGCGAAGTTGAAGCCTGTACCCGAGACAATGATGACTGCGAATATTACAAGGAAGCACAGCAGCATATTGACGAAGCAGCTTGTGACATAGGATATGGGGATGACCATACGTGGGAAGTAAATTTTCTTGATAAGGTCTTTCTGAGCGACGATAGAAGCAGCACCGACGGTAATGGATGATGAGAAGAATATCCACGGAATCAGCGCAACGAAGAGATAGAGATAATAGCGCTCGATGTTGGTTTTGAGGATGAAAGAGAATACAACGGTGTAGACCACCAGTTGCAGGAGAGGGTTTATGAAGGTCCAGAGGAAGCCGAGGGCAGAGCCTTTGTAGCGGCCTCTGAGGTCTTTGCGGACAAGGCTTGCGATCATCTGCCTGTACGCATAAAGTTCTTTTATAGTGTTCATTATGAACTCCTTCTGAAAGTACGCATTATTAATCAAATTATAACATATACGGGATTTTATGTCAACCAATGGACGTCACCGAACGTCTTTTTTTATTCATAATTATGGTGTCCGCTTTGTGGACGAATATGAATCGTGCCGCCGAATTAGCGGCGGCGCAATCACGATTCGCTCGTAAAATTGAAAGATATATGTAGGGACGGCCTTTGGCCGTCCTCGGATTTATGCAAATGTCGTTCAGAATACTGTAGGGGCGCACAGTGTGCGCCCTGCCGCTGAGCGAGCGGCGGCGCAATCACGATTCGCTCGCAAGCTCGCTAACTTCTGTAAGAACGATGAGTTTCAGGTCGCTCGTCGGCTTGCGTAGGTTGTTCGGGCTTCTGTTAACGTGAATGTAGGGGCGCACAGTGTGCGCCCTTGCCTCACCTGTCCTTAAAACTCTATTGTGGAACGCCGGGTGATTCCCCACAGTGTGGGGAAATGTCACGCAGTGACAAAGGGGCTGGGCACGTGTCAAGTGCGGCGTTCCCTACAATGCACTGAATATACGTGTATGGTCATTGTGGGCGGATATCATCCGACCACATTCATAATAAAGAATAAAAAAACTGCCCGTACCCATAAACGGGTGCGGACAGCCAGTGCAGCTTATTTAATTGCGGCAAATGCCTTGTCAAGAGCTGCGATAAGATCATCGATATGCTCTGTACCAATGGAAAGTCTGATAGTTGTAGGCTTTATGCCCTGTTCAGCAAGCTCAGCCTCTGTCAGCTGTGAATGAGTTGTCGAAGCAGGATGTATAACCAGTGACTTTACATCTGCAACATTTGCAAGAAGTGAGAAGATATCAAGATTGTCTATAAACTTCTTTGCGTCGTCCTCAGTGCCCTTGATATCGAATGTGAAGATACTGCCGCCGCCGTTGGGGAAGTACTTCTTGTATATATCGTGGCTGGGCTCACTGCTGAGTGACGGATGATGTACAGCTTCTACCTGTGGGTGCTTGTCAAGATATTCCACTATCTTCTGAGCGTTGGAGGTATGGCGCTCAACACGGAGAGAAAGTGTCTCCAGTCCCTGTAAGAAGATAAAAGCGTGGAACGGGGAAAGTGTCGCACCTGTATCACGAAGGAGTATAGCTCTGATGTATGTGACAAAAGCCGCTGCGCCGGCTGCTGCCGTAAAGCTTACTCCGTGGTAGCTTGGATTTGGTTCGGATACCCATGGATAGCGTCCGGATTTTGCCCAGTCGAAGTTGCCGCTGTCAACAATAACACCGCCGATAGCTGTACCGTGGCCGCCGATGAATTTAGTAGCGGAATGTACAACGATATCTGCGCCGTACTCGATAGGACGCACAAGGAAGGGAGTTGCAAAGGTGTTGTCAACTACCAGTGGGATGTTGTGCTTGTGAGCGATATTGGCTATCTTCTCGATGTCGATGGCATTTGAGTTAGGGTTGCCGAGAGTTTCGATGTAGAGAGCCTTGGTGTTCTCATCGATAGCTGCTTCAAAGCTTCCCTCCTCGTCGGGATCAACGAATTTAGTAGTGATCCCGTAAAGCGGCAGAGTGTGGGCGAAAAGGTTGTATGAACCGCCGTAAATGGTCTTGGAAGCTACGATATTCTCGCCAGCCTTTGCAAGAGCCTGAACTGTGTAAGTGACAGCGGCAGCGCCTGAAGCTGTTGCAAGAGCAGCAACACCGCCTTCAAGAGCAGCTATACGCTTCTCGAAAACGTCCTGAGTGGAGTTGGTAAGTCTGCCGTAGATATTGCCTGCATCCTTGAGGCCGAAGCGGTCTGCGGCGTGCTGTGAATCGTGAAAAACATAAGAAGTAGTTGCGTATATCGGTACAGCTCTTGCATCTGTAGCAGGGTCAGCCTGTTCCTGACCTACGTGGAGCTGAAGTGTCTCGAAATGTAATTTATTATTAGCCATTGTTAATTCCTCCTGAAAACCGAAAAATATTTTTATCTTTGTATTTATAATGATCTGTTATCCGTATGCATTATCAGCGACATCGCTGTGAGGATGTACACATTCGGTCTGTTCCTCTTACCACAGAGCGGAGACGACCCAGAACAAATGATGTATTCAATTTTACCGCTCCTTTCGTGCTTTTGTTTTCTTACTATGCCTATATTATACATCGGTTTTATATATTTGTCCAATCCATAATTTATATGGTTGGTTATAGATTCAATCTATAGCGCAATAGAAAAAGCGGATGTTTTCCTGAAATATGTGGGCGAGCGGAACTCGCCCCTACATAATCCAACGAAGATCATACGATTTGTAGGGGCGCTTTCCGAGCGCCCTTGATATAATCAATATCAAAACCTTTTTGGGTGATCCACCGACAGCCCGTTATTTTACAAGAAAAAAAGGAACCCGTTTCCGGGTCCCTTCTGTATTATCATATATGAACGTCCGATCAGAATGCGATCTTAGCTTCGATGAATTCCTCAAGCTCGTCAAGGCTTACTCTTACCTGTTCCATAGTGTCACGGTCACGGACTGTTACGCAGTCGTCCTTCTCGATAGTGTCAAAGTCAACTGTGATGCAGAATGGAGTACCGATCTCGTCCTGACGGCGGTATCTCTTACCGATAGTACCAGCCTCGTCGAAGTCTACCATGAACTTCTTTGAAAGCATTTCGTATACTTCCTCAGCCTTGGGAGTGAGCTTCTTTACCAGTGGGAGAACTGCACACTTGAAAGGTGCAAGTGCAGGATGGAAGTGCATAACTGTACGAACTTCTTTCTTCTCGTTGCCGTTCTTGTCTGTAGATACAAGTTCTTCCTCATCGTAAGCTTCTGTTACAACCGAGAGGAAAAGTCTCTCAACACCGAGTGACGGCTCGATAACGTAAGGGATGTACTTCTCGTTTGTCTCAGGATCGAAGTATTCCAGTGACTTGCCGCTGGTATTGATGTGCTGTGTCAGGTCGTAGTCTGTTCTGTCAGCAACGCCCCAGAGTTCGCCCCAGCCGAACGGGAAAAGATACTCGAAGTCTGTTGTAGCCTTTGAATAGAAGCAGAGTTCCTCCTTATCGTGGTCACGGAGACGGATATTCTCCTCCTTCAGACCAAGTGAGAGGAGGAAGTTCTTGCAGTAGCTTCTCCAGTAATCGAACCACTCAAGGTCAGTACCCGGCTTGCAGAAGAACTCAAGTTCCATCTGCTCGAACTCACGTACACGGAAGATGAAGTTACCGGGAGTGATCTCGTTACGGAATGACTTACCTACCTGAGCAACACCGAAAGGAACCTTCTTACGTGTGGTTCTCTGGATGTTTGCGAAGTTTACGAATATACCCTGAGCAGTTTCGGGACGGAGGTAAAGCTCGCTCTTGCTGTCCTCGGTAACGCCCTGGAATGTCTTGAACATAAGGTTGAACTGACGGATATCAGTGAAGTTCTGCTTGCCGCAGTTAGGGCAGACGATGTTCTTTTCCTTGATGTAATCCATCATCTGTTCATTTGACCAGCCTGCAACGTTAGTGCCGTCGAAATCCTCGATAAGGTTGTCAGCACGGTGACGGGTCTTACACTCCTTACAGTCCATGAGAGGATCTGAGAATCCGCCGATATGACCTGAAGCCACCCATGTCTGTGGGTTCATGAGGATAGCGGAATCAAGACCAACGTTGTACTTGTTTTCCTGAACGAACTTCTTCATCCATGCGTTCTTGATGTTCTTTTTCAGTTCAACACCGAGAGGGCCGTAGTCCCATGTATTAGCAAGACCGCCGTAGATCTCGGAGCCCGGATAAACAAAGCCCTTGGATTTACAAAGGTCAACGATCTTGTCCATAACTTTTTCATTATTTTTCAGCATAATAAGCTACCTCGCTTTTATATTTTAATAGTCACATTCTATTTTAACGCATAGTTAACGAAATGTCAAGTGTTTACAGGGCAGAAGCACGCAAATCAATTTTGATGATCAGATATATTGATTTGTAGGTGAGTTCGCCTCGGAATTTCACAATTCCCACCGCACCTGAATGGAAGGACGAGGGCGCCTCCATACATATAAAGGTTACAACAAACGATTTTGTTTTCCCCGAGGGCGCACGGAAAGCGCCCCTACAGAAACAAATCTTTTGTAGGGGAGCCCGCCCTCGGGCTCCCACAATTCCCATCTCACCTAAATTGGATGGCGAGGGCGCACAATGTGCGCCCCTACAATGTTCTGAGCGATATTTGATAAACCCAAGGACCGCCAAAGGCGGCCCCTACAGAAAACAACAACTTCAATTATGTTTGGGCGAACGCTCAAGCATTTAAGGCAACACCGCACAAAGCTTGTGCTGAAGATGCGCAGACAGATTTTTTCGTCAGATTGTATAGAAATTCCGCAGGCATACTATCGTATGTCAAGGAATTTCTGTGCAAGATGACGGAAAATATGTCCGCAGATTCAGTGCAAAGCCGTCAGGTGGGCTTTGTGCGGTGTTGCCTTAAGCCTGACCTAAAAAAGAAAAATCCGACAGGAGGGTGAGAGAAAAAGGGGTGAGGGAAAAGAGAGTCCAGAGAGGAAAACCGACCGGGAAAAAGAGAGAGGGGGGATGTCGGATTTTGCTGCGGTTTTCTTTCTCCCCTCTCTCCTTTGCCCAAGAGGTGTTCCTCTTTGGCTGACAAGAAGTTGCCGCAAGAAAAATGTGAGGCTATGTGGGACGTCGTGGACGCCGTCCCCTACAATAACGGGCAGTTATGGCGGTATTCCGAGGGCGCACACTGTGCGCCCCTACATTCACGTTAACAGAAGCCCGAACAACCTACGCAAGCCGACGAGCGACCTGAAACTCATCGTTCTTACAGAAGTAAGCGAGCTTGCGAGCGAATCGTGGTTGCGCCGCCGCTCGCTCAGCGGCAGGGCGCTCGGAAAGCGCCCCTACAATTCAGATCCGTCCGCAAAGCGGACACAATAACTACGCATTAAAAAATACAGCCCACACTTATCCGATGCGCAATAAAAAGCTTGCAATTATGGGGCAGGTGTGATATAATAAATTGTAAGTGTGCATTTTTGCACAAAATAATAATTTTTATGAAAAGAGGAAGTAAAATGCCTGCTAATATTGTTGTAGGAACTCAGTGGGGAGACGAAGGAAAAGGTAAGATCATCGATATCATCTCCTCCCGTGCAGATGTTGTTGTCCGTTCACAGGGCGGTAACAACGCAGGTCACACCGTCGTAAACAATGGTGAAGTATACAAGCTCCACCTCATCCCTTCGGGTATTCTCTATCCGAACACACTCTGCCTTATCGGTGCAGGAGTTGTTCTCGACCCTAAGGATTTCATCGGCGAACTGGACAGCCTTGCTGAAAGAGGCATAAAGACTGAGGGTCACCTTAAAATAGACCCCCGTGCTCACATCGTTATGCCATGGCACATCGCTCTCGACGGTCTCTCTGAAGCTTTCAGAGGCGGCAAGGACATCGGTACTACAAAGAGAGGCATAGGCCCTACATATATGGATAAGTACGAGCGCTGCGGAATCAGAATGTACGATCTCACACATCCTGAGGTACTGGCTGAGAAGATCCAGTCAACCGGCAAGCTCAAGAACAAGATCATCACAGACGTTTACGGCGGCGAAGCTTTCGACCTCGACGCTGTTACAAAGGAATACACAGAGTACGGCAAGAGACTCCTCCCTTACATGGACGATGTTTCTGTACTCACTTTCGAGGCTGACAAGGCAGGCAAGACTATCATGTTCGAGGGCGCTCAGGCTACTCTCCTCGACATCGATTTCGGTACCTACCCCTATGTAACATCCTCACATCCGCTTTCAGCAGGCGTATGCGTTGGTACAGGCGTCGGCCCCAAGGTAATCACAAATATCATCGGCGTTGCAAAGGCTTATACTACCCGTGTAGGCAAGGGACCTTTCCCGACAGAGCTCGATGATGAAATCGGCGATCAGATCAGAAATGTAGGCGGTGAATTCGGTACTACAACAGGCAGACCAAGAAGAACAGGATGGTTCGATGCAGTAATAGTACGTCACTCAGTAAGAGTCAACGGCCTTGACAGCCTTGCTATCAACAAGCTTGATACTCTGGCTAACATCGACACACTGAAGGTCTGCGTAGCTTACAAGAAGCCCGACGGTACAGTTACAGAGCATTTCCCTGCTACTCTTGAAGAGCTGGAAGGCTGCACACCTGTATACGAAGAGTTTGAAGGCTTCAGCGAGGATATCTCAAAGTGCAGAAGCTTCGATGAACTTCCCGAGAAGTGCAGGAAGTATATCGCAAGACTTGAAGAACTCGTTGGCTGCCACGTAAGCATGGTAGGCGTTGGTCCTGACAGAGCGCAGATAATCGAAAGATAAAAGCACTCTTTCCCCGGCAGGCGGTAAAGCACTCCGCCTGCCGCAGGGAATTGCAGTACCTGAGAATTGATCCGTTCCTTACATTGTGAAAGGAGAGAGATCAACATGAAAAAATGTAAAAGACTTATTGCGGCTGCATCCGCACTGATGCTGTCATTATGCTGTCTGCCTTTGTCGGCAGCTGCGGCAGATGTAAGTCCGCCCGTACCCGAGGCAGTATCCGCTGAGGCCCGTATCATTTATGAGCGGTTCGATTCGGTGGAAGATGCAGGCCTCTACGTAAGGGAAAATCTGAAAAAACACACAGACGAACTCCATATCCTCCTCACTTCAAAGGCAAAGACCGATGATATCCTCAACGATGTTCTCGGAGTGGCTTTTGCTGAAACAGGACGAGGTGATGAAGGCGATTACCTCCGTCTGAGTATTGAGGGCTACAGTTCATATACAGGCTATGTCCTGCGTGATCAGGTAATGGATATAGTGTTCCACTACAACTCTACCCTTGAAGAGGAAGCGGCTCTTACCGCAAAGGAAGAGGAGATACTCGCCTCCATGGCACTTGATGAAGCAGATGAATACGAGAAGATAAGTACGGTTTATGACTACCTTGTAAAAAATGTGGATTACTCCGAGGACTACGAACGCAGCGAGGTCTATACAGCTTACGGCGCTCTCGTCGAGAATTCGGCAGTCTGTCAGGGCTATATACAGGCTATGTACCGTATGCTCACAGATATGGGAGTATCATGCAGAGCTATCATGGGACAGGGCAACGGCGGTGACCATGTATGGGGCATCGCAGGCATAAACGGCACCTACTATCTCCTTGACCCTACATGGGATTCCGAATTTGACGGAGAATTCAAGATATTCTTCCTGAAAGGCACAGCAGATTTCGATGAGATGTCATTGCCCGTGACCCATGTTGCAGGTTCGGGAGATGAGCGCAATTCCGCATTCGTGCCCGACTGCACATCCGAAAGCTTTACTTCTGCTTACCCCATTTCGGAATATGCCTTTGACGCTAAGGCATACTATGATACGCTCATCAAAGGCGATCTCAACTTTGACGGATGTATCGACATATTTGACCTGATATCAGCCAAGAAAGTCCTCCTAAAGGAGAACGCTCCCGGAAATGTGAGAATTGCAGCTGATGTCAACGGTGACAATACAGTAAATATAAGTGATGCTGTGCTTATCCAGAAATTCATTGAAGGCAGTATCACAAACTTCTCAAATGCTTCCTGATCTTACTAACTGAGGATTTTTCAATGAAATTTCGTAATTTTTTATCAACAGCAGTTTCGGCGCTTATCCTTTTATCAGCGTCGGCTTTACCCGTTTCAGCAGAACAGGATGTCAGGGGATGCGATATTGCTCCTTTCGGCGCAAGACTCAGCACCTATGAAGAGAACATCAGTATTCCCGAAGCAGTTCATGTAATGTCCATAGACGAGGCAGCAGCTGTCATCAGAAACGCTATGAAAAACAGAGTTTCCGACTTCAGCGTTGTTGTGCCTAAAGCAGGCTTTTCAAACAGTGAAGACGCAGTTAAAAAAATGCTTGCAGAGGCGATGAAAGAAACTTCCAGCGGCACTGAAGGCGATTATCTGCGGTTCGCACTGAAGTCTTACAAGTATGATACCGGCGAAAACAGTACCGCCTATTCTCTCGCATACAAGTTGGAATACTATACCACAGCTGAACAGGAACAGGAAACTGACAGGAAAATAGCGGAGATAACCTCCTATTACAGTCTTTACGACAGAAGTAAATTCGAGATAATCAGGGCTGTCTACGACTATATATCCGAAAATGTCAAGTACGCAGAAGTTGAACCTGATGAGAGTACGATCACCGATTTCAGCATCTTTACCGCTTACGGCGCCGCTGTCAACGGTACGGCTGTTTGTCAGGGCTATGCGCAGTTATGCTACAGACTGCTGAAAGACGCAGGAATCTCATGCAGAATAATATCAGGAACTTCAAGAGGTATAAGACATACATGGAATATCGCAGAGCTTGACGGAGTTTACTATCTCCTCGACTCTACCTGGGATTCTATACTCGGCGGATCGGACGGAGTTTTCTTTATGAAGGGATCCGACGATTTCGACGAATTGAGCGATGAGATCAAACACATCCCTGTGTATGAATATGAGATCATCTTTTCCGATTATGAATCAGAGGCTTTCAAAGCAGAATATCCGCTTTCGGCTAAAAAAGCCGCATTTCCCGTATATACTACAGGCGATGTGGACGGAAACAGCATCATCGACGGACGTGACGCTTCAGCAGTCCTCAACGCTTATGCTATAGCTTCCGTGGGCAGAGCCTATCCATTCTGCAAAGACCAGATGAAAGCATCCGATGTTACAGGCGACGGAATGACCGACGGAAAGGATGCTTCGGATATACTTGCTTTCTATGCGGCTTCTTCCGCAGGAAAAGCAGATGATATCAGAGATTTTTTAAAAAACAGAACATGAGGTGAACCATATGAATGAAGAAAACAATTTCGGCGGAATTCTCCCTGACGAGATAGATTATACCCCTCAGACTCCCGCAAATCCGGGAGTTCAGAATGTAGCTGCTCCTGTGCTGGACGATTTTGAGTATGCTGCTCCGAAGCCGAAAAACGACGGCCCCCAGGGTGTAGCCGCTCCTGTGCTGGATGATTTTGATTATTATACTCCGTCCGAGAAGAGAGACGGCCCTCAGGGTGTAGCCGCTCCTGTCCTTGACGATATGGACAGCTATTCTCCTTCAGGCGAAAAAAGAGGCGCTCCTCAGGTGGCCGCTCCCGTACTTGATGACGGCAGCAGCTATACTTCATCAGCTCCTCAGCAGCTCGTGCTCTCAGATGAGGATATCATCGCAGGACTTACTCCCGAACTGAAACAGCAGTTTGATATGCTCCCTGCCGACAAGCAGCAGCAGGTAATAGAAATGCGCAGACAGCAGCTTGGTGCAATTGCTCCGCCTCCTGCGGTAAGTGCGGCTATTCTCGACGAGGATAATTATACTCCTCCTCCGAAGCAGGAGCCTGCACATCCCACAGAACCCGTACAGGCTGCAATTCTGGACGATGAACCGGATCTTCCTAAGCCGCAGGTATCATCCTACGAGCAGCAGGAACTTGAAAGAATAAAGGCAGAAGCCGCAAAGAAAGCCGTTTCATCATCACTGGTATCCGAGCAGAAGGATGAAAAGGAAAGCCTGAGAATGATGCTGGAACTCAAGGAAGAACAGCGCAGAGAACAGGCGGCAAAGGGCTTCAAGATAACAATAGTCCTCGCAGTTATAGGATTTGTTGCAGCTATCGCATTCTATCTCCTTTACACAGGAAAAATGGGAGTCCCCTATGCCAACACTATCGACGGCAAGGGCAGATTCCTTGAAAACGCATCCATCTACATCATGATCGCTATGGCACTCAGCGCACTGGGACTTGTCTCGGGAATCAAGCAGGTCAAGTCGCTGACATCGGTGATATACCTAATTGTGGGAATATTGCAGATCTTCCCCGGACTTGCCATGATACCGCAGCACAGCGGCAGTATGGTAAAGGTTATGATACTCTACGTTATCGCTTTCGGCGGCACGCTGGCAGTGTTCCTGACCGTATCGGGAAGCGAGTGCGTGGGACAGTATTTCAGTAAACATAACGAAATGTAATAGTATCGCCCCCGAGTGTAACCTCGGTACTCTTACAGAAACTTTATACGCATTTATCGGGGAAAAACTTTCTGAGGAAAGGTTCCCTCTGACGGAGGCCGTCCCCTCTGTCAGCTGCGCTGACACCTCCCCACACTGTGGGGAGTCGACCCCGAACCCCTTTCCAAAGACTTTTAATAGAATTTTGCCCCATAATAGGGCACACTTGAAAGACTTGAAAAAATCTTGCTTTTCTGGTGTGCGCCCTATTATGGGGCAAAATTAATAGTCTTGGGAAACAGATTTGAGAAGATCCTTCTTCAAAAGGGTTTTCCTCAATAGACACGTGTAAAAACTTCTGTAAGAGTACCGAGGTTACAGTCGGGAGCATTTTAATTATCCGCAGATCTCGGCGATGGCTTCGGCCATTATTTCGGCATTTTTCAGCAGATTCTCAACAGTGATAAATTCGTCGGGGGAATGCATACGGCCGTCCTCGCCCGGGAATTCCGCACCGAATGCCACACCGCCCTCGATCTCATGGACGTATGTACCGCCGCCGATGGCTATACAGCGGCCTTTGTCGCCTGTTACACGCTCATAGACACGGAGGAGGGACTGGACGAAATCGCTGTTTTCATCGGTGAGATGGGGCTCCACACCTTCGCATGATTCTATCTCGAAGCCTGCCTCACGGAGTTTTCCGCAGATGATATCGCTTATCTCGTCCTTTTTGCGGTCGAGAGGAAAACGAATGTCGATACCGCCTTGCAGCCTGACGTTTTTGGTGTTCAGCATGGAAAGCACACAGGTCATTTTCCCCGATATATCGTCGCTGAAGCCAAGTCCGCAGGAAGCGCCGTCAGTCTCGCCGTGAGGGAAAAGAGCACTCAGAGCCCTCAGCTGAGGAATATCTATCTCGCTCATCGCAAGCATTTTTGTTATGGCATTCTCGCCTTTTTCGGGAGTTGAAGCGTGTGCGGAGATCCCGTCAACAGTGCCGAAGGTCAGCTTAGGACCGTCAGTCTGCAGCTTGACGAAAGAGAATTTACAGCTTGACGGAACAGCATTTATGACAGTACCGGCGGAGATTTCAACACTCTCAGGCGCAGATGTTGAAAAGTACACCCTCAGCATTCCCTTTTCGCCGTTGATAACGGGATACTCGCCATCGGGAGTGAACACCATAGGCGGCAGTTTGCGCTTTTTGCGGTAATAGGCAAGATCAGCGGAGCCGTTTTCCTCGTTAGTGCCGAATATAAGGCGGACTCCCTTTTTCAGCGGAATACCGAGGTCTTTCACGGCTTTTGCGGCATAGAGAGCGGCAACGGCAGGGCCTTTGTCGTCGATGGCACCACGTCCCACAAGCTTGTCGCCGTCGGCAGTAAGAGTGAACGGCGGAGAAGTCCAGCCCTCGCCAACGGGAACAACGTCCAGATGGGAGAGGATGGCAAGTTCGGGTTCAAGGGAGTTTATATCAGCTGAACCTGCGTAGTTTTCAACATTTTCAACAGCAAAACCAGCGGCTTTGCATTTTTCAAGCATAGTTGCCAGCGCCTGTGCCGGGAATTTGCCAAAGGGCATCCCATCCTCGGCATCGCCCTGAACGCTTGGTATAGCCACAAGTTCACGGAGATCGGCGATCATTTCCTCCTTGTGGGATTCGAGATATTTGCGTATATCGGTCATTTCTGCCTCCTGAAAATAGAATAAACAAAAAACCGCAGCTTGAAAAAACTGCGGTCATTTGTGCACGGACAAGCCGTACTAAGAAAGAAAGGATAAATATGAAAAGAATTTATCAGTTAACAATTGCCTTCTCAGTTTCCTTATCAAAGATATGGATTCTGTTAGGATCGATAGCTACCTTGATATCATCACCAGGTCTTGCTGTAGATCTTGGGCTAACTCTTGCTGTAAGCGGGATACCCTCGCAAACGAGGTAGAGATATGTCTCAGCACCCATCATTTCAGTAATTTCAACGTTAGCATCAATGACACCTGTTGTAGCATTTGAGAGGTACATTTCCTCATCATGGATAGCCTCAGGACGAACACCGAGGATGATCTCCTTGTTTACATAGCTTGCCAGGTTACCGTTAACCTTTGACTCAGGAACGATGATCTGGTAGATCTGGCCTCTGTTTGAACCGAACTCAACAACATACTGGCCGTACTCTTCTCTGAGAACAGCGTCGATGAAGTTCATCTGAGGTGAACCGAGGAATCCTGCAACGAACTTGTTAACAGGGTTCTCATAGAGGTTCTGAGGAGTATCAACCTGCTGAACGTAACCGTCCTTCATACAAACGATACGGTCACCCATTGTCATAGCCTCAGTCTGGTCATGAGTTACGTAGATGAATGTTGTACCGAGCTTCTTGTGGATCTTGGAGATCTCAGTTCTCATCTGAGCACGGAGCTTAGCATCGAGGTTTGAGAGAGGCTCGTCGAGTAGGAATACCTTAGGGCTACGAACGATAGCACGGCCGAGAGCAACTCTCTGACGCTGACCACCTGACATAGCCTTTGGCTTTCTGTCGAGAAGGTGTGAAAGATCGAGGATCTTAGCAGCCTCGTTAACCTTTCTCTCGATCTCAGGCTTTGGAACCTTACGAAGCTTGAGGCCGAAAGCCATGTTATCGAATACAGTCATATGAGGATAGAGAGCGTAGTTCTGGAAAACCATTGCGATATCTCTGTCCTTAGGAGCAATATCATTTACAAGACGATCACCGATGTAGAGTTCGCCCTCTGAGATCTCTTCAAGACCTGCGATCATACGAAGAGTAGTTGACTTACCACAACCAGATGGGCCAACGAGTACGATGAACTCCTTATCTCTTATCTCTAAATTTACATCTGTTACGGCAACGACGCCGCCTGGATATTTTTTATAAATGCCTTTAAGTGTTAAACCTGCCATTTAAATCCAACCTCCGAGTTTATTTTTTCGCCGATATTTTTTCTATACCAGTATCAGCTCTATTACTATGATACCAAATTCTGAGTGATATTTCAAGTGGTCAAATAGCCAAAATTACTCTGCATACTTTATTTAGTTTGCCGAGAAAAAATTGTGCCCGATTGTTAAAATAGCGTCAAAGTCAATTTTGATAAACATTCGCTCTATATCTTTGGGCAATAAGTACATACATTTTCCGATCGGCAGATTTTCAGGAAGAACCAGTCCGCCGATAGATATTCTTTTCAGATTTTCAACGTGATTTCCAACAGCCGCAAACATTCTTTTCACCTGATGGTACATTCCTTCATGGAGTTCCACAAACGCCAGTTTATCGCTGATTTTCGACATCCTCACCTTGCAGGGCGAACAAGCCTCGCCGTTGGCAAGCACGATGCCCTTTGCAAACTTTTCAACATATTCCTGCTCGAAAGGCCTTGAAAGTTCGGCAGCATAAATTTTGGATATATGATTATTCGGCGAACATATACGATGTGCAAGCGCTCCGTCATCGGTTATGAGAAGCGCACCTGTCGAGTCCTTGTCAAGTCGGCCTGCGGGGAAGAGTCCCTTGCTTCTCATTTCGGGAGGGACAAGTTTTATGACAGTTTCGCCGTCTTTGTCATCAGTAGACGACACGTATCCCTTGGGCTTGTTCAGAAGTATGTACCTGAATTTTTCACTTGAAATGGCATTGCCGCAGACATTCACCCTATCCGCATCAGCATCGATTTTAGTATCCGATTTTTTCACAGGGCTTCCGTTCACGGTGACAGAGCCTTTTGCACAGAGCGACTTTATCTGACTGCGTGTGTATTCCGTTCTTTCGGATATGAATTTGTCAAGTCGGATGAGTGGCATAACGGCCGTCCTTTCGTGTGTTCTTATTTATATGTTATCTGCATACTTATTTATGTACATTATCATAAGGAGTATCAGATATGAAAAAGCTTACTTTATTATTATTACTAGGGACAGCTCTTGCAGTCGGAGCAGTCATCGTTCTCGGAGCAGTTCCACGTTACGATGACGAACCCGAAGAAGTGTTCGTTCCTGCTTCCACAGCGGCGGAAAGACTGGACTATTTCGCATCTCACGGCTGGGAGACAGAGGAAATATCCGAAAAGCCCATGACTATCCCCTCTGTCTTCTCTCAGGAATACGAGGAGTACGCAAGGATACAGGATAAACAAGGGCTTCCTCTGCGCAGATTTGCAGGCAGGAGCGCTGAGCTGTACTTATTCAAAGTGAAGAACTACAGCCCCGACAATCTGAAAATGATGGCGGAACTGATAGTCTGTGACGATATAGCCGTCGCCTCAATGGTTTACAGCGAGGACGGCGAAACCGTCAGGATGCCTGTTCACTGAGACTTTTCAGCCTCCGCACGCTGCTCTATCTCGCTTATCTTTGCGACAAAGCTGGCGGTATCGGTAAAGTCCTCATAGACCGAGGCGAAGCGTATGTAGGCGATAGGGTCAAGGTCACGGAGTTTGTTCAGCACAAGTTCGCCTATCTCCTTTGATTTTGCAATGGTCTTGAGGGCATTGGCATAGTGGTTTTCCACATAGTCAGCTATCTCCGAGACCTGATCTATGGTAACGGGACGCTTCTTTATAGCCGAGAAAATGCCTGTGATAAGCTTGTTGCGGTCAAAAGGCTGGAAGCTTCCGTCACGCTTTTCCACCATGAGAAGCGGCATTTCCACAACCTCATATGTGGTAAATCTCCCATGGCACTTGATACACTCCCTGCGGCGGCGTATCCTGTCATCAGAGGGTCGGGAATCTATAACTTTGAAATCGTTGAATCCACAGAACGGACAGTTCATATCTATTTCTCCTTTCCATATTGTTCTGTCATTTTTGTGAGGGTGTTACAGCTGGTGACGAGGTCGCTTATGCCCTTGAAGCCGCTGCGGTACAATTCAAGGATAACAGCGCAGTCGGGGGAATACCTGTCAAGCTTTTCAAAAAACTGCCTGAAATTGAATCTTCCTCTGCCTATGAGGAGACAATCGCCCATTTCGCCCGAATCGCTTATATGCACATGGCAGGTCTTGTCGCCTGCGGCATCGAGAAAACTCATGGCATTCTCGCCTGCACGTACAGCCTGTTTCGTATCGAGAACGAAAGCGAATTCATTTCCAAGCATACCTTTTATTTCTTTTATAAACGATGAGGAGGCGCTTTTGCATCTTGAAACGTTCTCCAGTGCCACAGTTACGCCGTTTTCTTTTCCGGCACGGAAAAGCCGTGAGTATCTCTCACAGAAGCGTTCTGCGGTAAGCGAAGAAGATGCCTTTCCGCCGTGGAATACAAATATATCGGCACCGACTATGTTCATAAAGCGGAAGTACAGCTTGTAGTACTCAATGATATCGTCTATCCTGCGTTCATAGTCGGAGAAGAACATCATAGTTTCCATTTCGCAGGTAAAGGGATGAACAGACGTACGCTTCACATCAAAGCGTTTCAGCAGATTAGCTGCACCGTGAGCGAAGCCCTTTTTCAGTTCGGAGTGGGTATTGATGAATATTTCCACATTCGGTATACCGTTCACAGCCAGATCGTACAGGCTTTCTTCCAGTGGTTTAGGGTAGAGACAAGCTGTAGATACACCTGCTATCATTCATCATTCCTCCTCATGTAAACATATATTAAATTATACATTTAATCGTGAGGTATGTCAAGCTTATTATGTCCATTACTATGGTATTTTTCTACGGGAGCAGAATTTACGCAGGATATCATATGCAGCCCCCGGAAGCAAAATATTTCAGAAAAGGGCTTGACAAAAAGTGAGAGATGTAGTATAATGTGTAAAGTGATTTTGGGTTACACCCCCACTCAGAGGTGAACTTATGGCAAAGGAACTTAAATTCGTGATGCTCCTTGACTGCTACGGAGATCTTCTTACCGACCACCAGCGCAGCGTTATGGAGCTTTATTACTGCGAGGACCTTTCTCTCGCAGAGATCGGCGATCCTCTTGGGATAACCCGTCAGGCTGTCCGCTCACTCATAAAACGTACCGAGGATATACTCCTCAATTATGAGGAAAAGCTGAGATTTGCCGAAAGGCTCGGCAAAATGCGTGAGTGCTTCGGCAATATCGAAAACGCAGCTCAGTATATCACAGACAGCTCACTTAAAAATACTATCACCAATGAGATCAATAAGGGTCTCGGATTACTATAAATACTATAAAACTCAGGAGGCATACGCATGGCATTTGAAGGACTTTCCGATAAACTGAACAACGTCTTTAAAAAACTCAAATCAAGAGGAAAGCTCACGGAAAGCGACGTTAAAGAAGCTATGCGTGAGGTGCGCCTTGCACTTCTCGAAGCTGACGTAAGCTACAAGGTAGTAAAGGATTTCGTCAAGAAGGTCACTGAAAGAGCAGTCGGCGAAGAGGTCCTTTCAAGCCTTACTCCTGCACAGCAGGTAATAAAGATAGTTAACGAGGAACTCGTTACCCTTATGGGCGACAGCAATGCCCGTATCAATTTCGCTTCCAAGCCGCCTACGGTAATCATGATGTGCGGACTTCAGGGTTCGGGTAAAACTACCCACGCCGCTAAGCTTGCCAAGCTTCTGAAGAAGGAAGGACACAGACCTCTCCTCGCAGCCTGTGACGTTTACCGTCCTGCCGCTATCGATCAGCTTCAGGTCGTAGGTCAGAAGGCTGACGTAAAGGTTTTCGAGATGGGTCAGATAGACCCTGTGGTAATCGCTAAACAGGCTCTTGCTCATGCTAAGGACTACGGCCACGATGTTCTTATCATAGATACAGCAGGACGTCTTCACATAGATGAAGCTCTCATGGATGAGCTCGTAAAGATCAAGGAAGAAACTCAGCCGACTGAGATAATGCTGGTAGTTGACGCTATGACAGGTCAGGACGCTGTAAACGTGGCTAAGGCTTTCGATGACGCTGTGGGCATCACAAGCGTACTCATGTCAAAGCTTGATTCCGATACCAGAGGCGGTGCGGCACTTTCCGTTCTCGCTGTTACAGGTAAGCCGATCAAGTTCGTTGGTATGGGCGAAAAGCTGGACGATTTCGAGCAGTTCCACCCCGAGCGTATGGCTTCACGTATCCTCGGCATGGGAGATGTTCTCACCCTTATCGAAAAGGCCGAGAACGTTATCTCTCAGAAGGATGCCGAAAAGCTTACCCAGAAGTTCAAGGAGAACAAGTTCGATATGGACGACCTCCTCGACCAGATGAAGCAGATCAAGAAAATGGGCAGCATGAAATCCATTATCGGTATGCTTCCCGGTGTCGGCGATAAGATCAAGGACGCTGATATCGACGAGAGCCAGCTTGGCAGAGTCGAGGCTATCATCACTTCAATGACAAAGGCTGAAAGAGCTAAGCCTTCCATCATAAATCCATCACGCAAAAAGCGTATCGCTGCCGGTTCGGGCACGAAGGTAGAGGACGTTAACCGCCTCCTCAAGCAGTTCGACCAGATGCAGTCCATCATGAAGAAGTTCACAGGCAAGAACAGCAAGATGTCCCTGAGAAAGGCAAGAAAACAGCTGGCAGGCATGAACTTCGACAAGCTCACAGGCAAGGGCGGAGGAAATCTGCCGTTCTAAGATCTCATTGCGGTCTCCCGCCGCTTTGATATACAAATTATCCTGAAAACGGAGGTGAATACAATGGCAGTAAAGATCAGACTCAGAAGAATGGGCGCTAAGAAGGCACCTTTCTATCGTGTAGTTGTTGCTGATTCAAGATACCCAAGAGACGGTCGTTTCGTTGAGGAGATCGGTTTCTACGATCCTACAAAGGAGCCTTCAGTAGTAAAGATCGACGCAGACAAGGCTAAGGATTGGATCTCAAAGGGTGCTCAGCCTACAGACACAGTTAAGGAGCTTCTCAAGAAAGAGGGAGTTCTTTGATAACCGCTTTTTGACGGAGGAGAGGCGAGGATAAGCTCAGTCTCTGCCTCTGTTTCAGAGCTAACGGAGGACTATTATGAAAGACTTACTTTATGCTATTGCAGCAGGTCTTGTTGAAGATAAGACCGCTATTAATATAACCGAGGATGAGCCCGACGAAGAGGGCGTTATCGTATTCCACCTTAACGTTGCTCCCGATGATATGGGCAGAGTTATCGGTAAACAGGGCAGGATCGCCAAGGCACTCCGTACTATCATGCGTGCAGGCGCTGCTAAGAAGGACCTGAAGGTCTCAGTTACTATTGAATAAGAAAAAACCCGCCGAAAGCTCGACGGGTTTTCTTATTAGCATTTATCAATAAGACTTGCTGTCAGCGGAATCGCCCCACTGGTTAGGGCCGTCGCTTGGCTGGCAGTAGAGATAAAGCAGATAAAGGTTTGCGATAGGTACAAGTGCCAGTAAAAGTAACCAGCCTGTCTTGCCTACATCGTGAAGAGTCTTCTGATGCAGAGTGAAAGGCTTGGTAATAACAGTGCAAGCTCAACCAGCCAGAAAAGAACTGTGAACAGTGTGCTTGGCTCGCCGCCCTTTGCAGCTGTCATGATACCGCCGAATATACCAAGAACAAAGCCTAAGATGAATGATGCAAGAATCACCCACCAGTACTCACTTCTTGTTGATCTGCCCTTGAAGTTAACGTAGTTAGAGAAAAACAGCTTTACTGCGTCAACCATATTGACATACTGTGGACTCATTTTTCTCCCCTCCTCCCATAAAAATATTAAATTCATTATATCATATTTTATATATCGTGTCAATAATTTGACGGAAAATAATTAAAATAATCCAAAAAGGTGAAAATATGCTTAAAAAAATACTTAGCGGTGAGGCCTGTGCAAAGTGCAGGCTTTGCTGTATTTTCGACAGATACGACGCATGGGAGACTCCCGTGTTTACCGCAGAGATACGTGACCGCATAAAGCAGGCAAAGCCCGAAGCCGAATTCGTCACAAAGGACGGCGGCTATATTTTCCGTGTGGGCGAACTGAAAGGCGATGAACTTTTCTCATGTCCTGCACTTACTGAAAACGGCTGTATGCTGGGCGATGACAAGCCTTTCGACTGCCGTATATGGCCTTACCGCATTATGGAAGTAGGCGGAAGGAGAGCCATAACTTTCGCTTCCATATGTGAAGAACTGTATCAGCGTCCGCTCTCACAGCTTATGGGACTTCTCAAAGAGGGGCTGGCGGATACGATATTTGCATATGCCGACGAACACCCCGAGATAGTCAAGCCGTACTATGAGGGATACCCCGTGCTGATGTTTGAGAGAAAGCCGCTGTTTTAAAAAATAAGCATAATAAAAAGCGGCGATGCTTTGCTGTTCGGCTGGTGTGGAATTACTTCACTCGGCTTGACCGACGAAATCATCAACAAATTTGTGGGGCGATGCAGGCATCGCCCCGTGCCTTCACGTTGATCTGTCGGGCTGATGTGGGCATCAGCCCCTACAAATGTATCAGGAACTTTTAACTCGACAAGCTGCTATTTTTGTGGTATAATAAGTGTAAAATAAAAAATAAGGAAGATAAAAATGAATAAATACAAAAAGCTTGCCATGAATACTATGGTATTCGCTATCGGTACTTTCGGCTCGAAAATTCTGGTATTTCTGCTGAACCGACTGTATACAGCCAATTTCAGCACCCACCAGTCAGGTATCAAGAGCCTGCTTTTCACTATGGCACTGTTTTTACAGCCCATTTTCACTTTCGCATTGCAGGAATATCTGATACGCTTCGGACTTGACAAGAACTACGATAAGCGCAAAGTTTTCAGCACATCCGCTGTCATAACCATCGTGGGAATGATAGCAATGGCATTGATAGTTCCGCTTCTGAGAGTGATACCTGCCCTTGACTTCCTGAAAGGCTACACGCTTCTGCTGATAGTCTATGTCACCACATCGTCGCTGAGAATGCTCTGTCAGCAGTTTGTCCGCTCCATCGACAAGGTGAAACTGTTCTCGCTGGACGGAATAATAGCGACTCTGACATTCTTCATATTCAACGTGTTATTCATCCCCGTTCTGCACTGGGGCATAAAGGGATTCATGCTGGCGACTATCTGTTCCGATTTCCTGTCATCGGTATTCCTTTTCACCGTGGGCGGACTGAAAAAGTACACAGGCATAAAATATTTCAATGCAAAGCTTGTAAGAGTGATGATGAAGTTTGCGATCCCGCTCATCCCGACTATCGTTATGTGGACTATCACAAGCCTTTCCGACAGACTTTTCCTCAAGGAAATGCACAGCGACTATCACCAGCTTGGCGAATCCGCCGCAGGTCTTTACGACGTTGCCAACGTTATCCCCGGACTTATCTCGATGGTCTCCACCATTTTCTTCCAGGCATGGAATATGTCTGCCATAACCGAGAACGATTCCGCAGACCGTGACAGGTTCTATACAAAAGTTTTCTCGGCATATGAAGCAATGATGTTCATAGCCGCCGCAGGACTTATCTTCTTCGTGAAATTCGTCTGCTCGCTCATTGCAGTCACAAAGAATTATGCCGAATACGGAACAGTCTATCTCTACGTTCCTGTGCTGATAGTTGCAGTTGTGTTCATGTGCTTCGACCAGTTCCTCGGAAGTATCTATTCCGCTACAAAGCACCCGAGAAATTCATTCTGGACAGCATTTGCAGCCTGCGCTGTAAACATCCCCATGAACTATTTCCTCATCCCTGTCTGGGGCATCAACGGTGCGGCAATTGCCACGCTCCTCAGCTATCTTATCTGCTTCTGGGCACGTATCATCGACGCAAGGTATTATGTTCCCTTTAAATTCAACGCACCGAAGAATGTACTGAATATGGTGCTTCTGCTGATAATGAGCGCAGTAATGATGACGGAAGTAAAATTCCATCTGCTGTGGGCATTCATCATTGCCGCAGTTGTAATAGTCATGAATTTCCGTTCGCTTCTTACAACAGTAAATAAGCTTCTGAAAAGAGCTTAATGATAAAATATCCGCTTTAAGGAGGTATATCTATGTCAACACCACACAACAACGCAAAAAAAGGCGATATCGCTAAAACAGTCCTCATGCCGGGAGATCCGCTGAGAGCAAAATTCATCGCCGAAACCTACCTTGACAATGCCGTATGCTACAATGAGGTCAGGGGAATGCTCGGCTTCACAGGCACCTACAAGGGAGTTCCCGTATCCGTTCAGGGAAGCGGCATGGGTATGCCTTCCATCGGTATCTACTCATGGGAGCTTTTCAACGAGTACGACGTGGAAAACATCATCCGTGTGGGCACAGCAGGCGCAGTCGCTGACAATGTCGAACTGAGAGACGTTATCATCAGCATGAGCGCAAGCACTAATTCCAACTATGCCGCACAGTACCGACTCCCCGGCACATACGCTCCTACCGCTTCGTGGACTCTCCTCTCAGCCGCAGTAAGAGCCGCAGAAGCTAAGGGAAGCCGCTTCCATGCGGGAAATGTGCTTTCCTCCGATACTTTCTACGACGATGCAAACAGCCTTGCCGACTGGCAGAAAATGGGCGTTCTCGGTATCGAAATGGAGACCGCCGCACTGTATATGAATGCCGCAAGAGCAGAGAAAAACGCTCTGGGTATATTCACAGTTTCGGATTGTCCTCTCCGTGGGCTTTCAACATCCGCCGAGGAAAGACAGACTTCATTCCGTGATATGATGGAAATTGCCCTGGAAACTGCGGTATCCCTCGGAAAGTAAAAATATCCCCTTACTGAGGTTAACCGCTGTACTCTTACAGAAGTTTTTACACGTATCTATTGAGGGAAACCCTTTTGAAAAAGGGTTCCTCTGACGGAGGCGGTCCCCTCTGTCCTTCGGACATCTCCCCACACTGTGGGGAGCGCTGCCATCAAACTTCCTTCCTAAAACTTTCAGTATTAATTTTGCCCCATAGAGGGCGCTCCCAGTAAAACTACTGGTTTTCACATCTTACGTGGAGCGCCCTCTATGGGGCAAAATTCTATTAAAAGTCTTTGGAAAGGGGTTCGGGGTCGACTCCCCACA
>Ga0255346_1001152_pt1 | contig 38834 bp, 28 predicted proteins | sample wastewater_treat_FD_194410 | JGI IMG/M metagenome (GOLD analysis project Ga0255346, IMG submission 194410) | Wastewater microbial communities from Lulu Island WWTP, Vancouver, Canada - plant22 | ecosystem: Engineered > WWTP > Wastewater > Unclassified | place: Canada: Vancouver, British Columbia...
AAATCGACAGGTTCTATCTGCTCGAGCAATTGCCCAAGTATTTCCTCGTGTGGGGTGGCCGTCTTCGGCCTTCTCAATTCTGAAATATGACTTTGTATCATTATCGGATTATCAAGCCCCGAAAAGTCCGGATTGAGTTTTATTGCTGTTTCCATATCTTAAAGTTTATTTTTGCGTCGTGAAAAAAGTTACTGAAGTTATCGAAGTTAGTCTTCAAACAAACCTTTTTTATTTTCGAGTGAAAAAAGTTACTGAAGTTATCGAAGTTAGTCTTTAAACAAACCTTTTTTATTTTCCATAGCGGCGTCGGTATTTTTTGTAAAACCCATCTGCTTTTTCGGGATGAATGCGATAATAAGTACGCGCATCCTGGTAATGCCATGAAATCCTACCGTCCGACTTCCTTCCGAAGTATCCGGCGACGGTTGCTGCGCCTACTTCGCACAACCGATTGATATGGTAAAGCGCTGCCTGGTAGCTGATCCCCAGCTCATCCGCAACATCCTGGACGGTCTTAACATTTTTCAGTGCATGAAGTACTCTTTCACGGGTAGTTAAATAATTGCGATTATTTTTGCAGGTATCAATGTTTTGATTATCTTTGTCCTGCCCAATCACGTCGCCAGCGTTGATGATATTAGCGCCCTTCGTCGGTCCCTGCCGACGGGGGCGTTGTTCGTTTCCTTTCATGATTTATACCCTTTCTTTTATTGGTTTATTATTCATGGGTTGGATCAGGTTCTCCAGATCAGCACGCTTGTAAAAACGTTTTCCTCCAATGCCATAGCTTTTCAGTTTGCCCTGTTTCTCCCAGCTCCATAAGGTAGAGCTACTGGCAAACTTGCCCCTTACCTCGCTCTTTGGTATAAATTCAGAAAAGAGCTCATCCTCTTTTTGCTGTGGCAATTCCGTTTCATTTAGTTTTTGCTCAATGTTATCGAGCCTGTCAATAATTTCGCCAACATACTTTGGCAGCGTATCAAAAGTTATATTATCCATTGTTTTTAATTTTGTGTTCGGATATTTCCGAACGGATTAATACTAAAACAAAGATAACGCCTTATGTATCAGTATGTTGGTTTGCCTATTTCAGGTAAATACGGCATAAAAAAAGCCATTGAATAACAATGGCTTAACTTTTTTGCAGGTAAATGCAGGTAAATAAAAAATTGGGTTCAGGTAAATTTCAGGTAAATGCAGGTCAATCTTGCTGAAAAAGATAGTAGTAAGTACTTTTCATTTTCGTTTTTTTTGTTTCTTTTATGGTTGCGTTTTTGTAAGTGTTTTTATTTTTTCCCAGAATATCGCAGAATTGCTGCAGCCATTTTTTAAAATCTTCGGGTTTTACATTCTTATGTAGCAAATTCTCATTATAAATAATCCATGCAAGTGCTGCTACCTCCATTTTTTTATATCTTGGAGCAAATTCTTTTAAGTCGCTTTTAAACCGGTCAATGTTAATATGTAGCTTTGGATCAAAAAGTTCATTTAATCTTTCTAAATCCATTTGCTTTTTGGGGTCTTCTTTTAATCTTTTTAAATCCATTTGTTTTTTGGGGTCTTCTTTATGGATTATCTGTCGGTCGGTCTGCACGACCTGCCAATAATCTAATTCTTTCATCAAATCCCAATCGCCATTTAAACATCTCAAGCCATATTCATGAAATAGCTTATAATTATGAGGATTTTTCGCCTCTTCGATCAGGTTAACATCTGATACATATTCGTTTTTACACATCAGCCATAGCAGAAACTCATCGGCATCATGAGGCGTGATATATCCTTCTTTCTGAAAATATGCATCATATTTTGTCCTTATGATGTCGTACTCCCTTACGTATGTTACTCTAAAATGTTTTAAGGCTTCTGTCACTTCGGCTATACGATCAGTTATTTCAGCTATACGATCAAATACGGGCTTCATATTTTCAAATGTTTTACCGATTTGCTCACTGGCTTGCTTACTGGCAAGTATCATTGGTTCGAGTGATTTACTTAAATCTTTTGTAATTTCAGCAAATTGTGCAGTATCTATGCTGTTTGTATGATTTTTATTCTCTTTTTTGGTTCTCATAGCTGTAATATTAATTTAATGCCGTAAATGCTTTGTAAATGTCTTGTTCTGCCGCAGGATCTGCCTTGCCGATATATTTGAGTAGCATGGCTTCGGTTGCGTGACCGGTAACAGTCTTAATGTATGCAGTAGGTACTTTGCCGTAATAGTTAGTAGCAAACGAGCGTCGGCCTACGTGTGACGAGATAAGCTCATACTTTGGATATATCCCCGTTTCTCCTCTAATCTTACCATCAGGCAAAACCTTTGTAACTTTGCCATGCATCTTGTTGTTAATGCCGGCAATCCTGCAAACTTCTTTTATGAATACATTGTATTTTTGGCTGGTCAAACGTCTTGGAAATTTGCCCTCCCTTTTATCCAGAATTGCTTTAACTTCCGGTAGTATTGGCACTGCTATTTGCTTACCTGTCTTAACTTGCCTAAATTCCAGAAACAATACATTACCATTCTTTCTGATCATACTCTCATTAAACCGCATGAAATCGCTTACTCTCTGTCCGGTGTAGCATGAAATAATTAACCAGTCTCTGGCTGTATCTTGGTTATCATTCAAACCTGTCAGGGTTTTTATCTTTGAGAGTTCCTCAAATGTTAACCATATCTTTGGCAGCTCTTCACTCTTTAGCTTTATTTTGAGTAAATCAAATGCAGGGCTTAGCTCAATGCTATTTCGCTGTTTTGCGTGCCTTAGGACGGTTTTAATAAGATTAAAACTCTTCTTAATAGTTGAGGCTTTATAGCTTTGTTTAATGCCGTAATCAGTCCATAAATGAGTAAATTGCTCATCTATCTGCTTAATCTCAATGTCTTTATTGGGGTATCCTTTAATGTCATTCAGGTAGTGCAAAAAATCACTTACCATGTTTTTTATTGATACATGTTTTTTCCAATTAGCAATATTTTGCTGCAGCTCATACTTTCTTACATTTAAATAATACTCAAAGTATGCCAGTAGTGTAGTTGGCACTGCAGCCTCCTCTCGAGGATTGTAATAACTTTTTATTGCATCTTTGAGCCAATCCCGGTTTACATCTTTTGCACTCTCATAAGCGCTTAAAACGTGTTTCTCAAGGCTCTTTAATTCAGCTTTAAGATCATGTAGCTTGTTGACTTTATCGGCATCTCTAAACTTGGTACCAGCTTTGTAATCCTGCCAGAAAGATTTTTCAACATTGCATTTACTCTTTGGGTCATCTATTTGCGCCCTTATTGAAATAAACTCTTCATTAACTTTGTGAGTAAATCTCAAAGATAAATTTGCAGGGGTCTTAGTTGAACGATATTCAAAAATTACATTTGCCATATCTTTGGTTCTTTAGTGCTGTAAATGTACAAAATTTGTACAAATAAACCAAACATAAACAAACAAATTAATATAGTTTTAATTCATTATTTCGATTAATTCATTACATTTGTGGTTGTTGTAATATTTTTAATTGTTTTACTTTTCGCCTTTGTTCTACTGATATAGTTCCGGTGGCACCACTTATCGAAAACGCCTAAAATTTATTTTTAGGCGTTTATTATTGGCATACTTATTTTTTGACAAATCTCGATCTTCAAAAATTTCATCTTCATTTTAGTCAATCAGAATTTTTTTTGTCTGAATTAAGTCGATCAGCGGCACAGGTATCTTATTATCAAAGTACCAAAAGTGTTTGGTAAGACAATTCATTTTCGAACCGTTTTATTTCAAAGGTTCAGAGGAAGTTTTCGTATTAGTTATTCAATTTGATTGATTTCTTCGGCTCGTTTTTTCTTCCAGATTTGCCAGGAATTGACCACATTTTGCCATATCACATACATTCCGGGTCCGAGACTTGCGATAGGATTGAGATAGGTCTGTGTGAGCCATATTGCCAAAATAGTGTTCTTCTGTCCCATTCCCTGTCCGCCGGCAATCGTCATGTGATGCCGGTTTCCGATTTTTCGTCCCAAGAAAAATTGAAGCAGGCAAATGATCGCAGCAACGATAGCAATTAAGATTTCGAGCCGAAAATTGCCATCGAATTCTGTAATTACGAAGTTTGTTACGTTGGCAATGACAATAGTGAGGGCAACAGCCCAAACATAGAACGAAACGATTTGAGCCGAACGTATTTTTTTGTGTACTGCAGGTGAAATTCTTTCTAAGGCCAATGCCAGCAAAAATGGGAGAATTAGTGTGGGCATTACTTTCAGAAAAATATATCCGAATGCAGTGAGAAAAGGTACACTTTGTCCCGTATGCCCGATAATAGATAAATAAACGGGAGCAATAAATGCTACCGAAAGATTGCTCATGATAGAATAAGCCGCAGTGGCCGAAACACTGCCGCCGAGAATCCCTGAAACGACCGGCGCCGAGGTTGCTGTGGGTGCTAAAATACAAATCATAGCCGCTTGAGCTAAAATTTCATTAAACGGACGGACAATTGCATACACAAGTGCGCTCCCTATATATTGAATGGCCAGAAGCATGTAGTGAAATTGTGTCATTCGTATGTCGCGCCACGAAATGCGTGCGTACGTAAAAAACAACATCACGGCAAGTAGATAGGGCGTAGCCGGGGCGAGAATCGAGATGGAGCTATGGAATGAAATTCCGACCACCATTGCAATAGGAAGCAAATATTTTTCGATATACCTTTGCATAATTATCGATAATGATTCTCTTTGAGAATCGTCAATTGTAATAAGAAGATGGATCGATGCTGTTGTCGGTTTGTCGGAGTTTGTCTTTGAATCGTATGTCGATCATCCATTGCTTGCGATCGAATACGAAATCAGTTATGAAATTTTCTATTTCAGGGAGGAAATCCTGTATAGGATATTCAGCTACTGCGTGCCCTATGTCTTCCATGCTGTAGAACAGATATGGATAACCTTCTTGTCGGAAACGCCTTGTAAGCGATTTAGAGCCGAACATTCCTGTTTTGAACAAACGCGTATTATCGTAGGGAACCAATTTATCGGCACTCCCGTGGAAGAACAGGGTAGGAGCCGGTTTTTGCGTATATGACGGCAATCCTTCGGTACTGAAAATTCCGCCTGCAAACGATATCACTCCCGAATAATGGAATGTTTCGGGAAGCATATCTGCTATCGGCTTATTGTCTCGTTCACTGTAATCCGCCTGAAGCACAGTGATGGCACCGGCACTCGATCCGCTGATGAGAATGTGTTGCGTATCGATATTCCACGTATCGACATGAGCCAACACATAATTGGTCGCTGAATACAAATCAGAAACTGCTAAATCGATGGCGTTGCGTAACGGTTTTGTATTGAGGGGGCCGGGGGGCTTTTGCCCTTTCATTCCCAAACGGTAATCGATGGAAATGACAACAAATTTTCGTTCGGCAAAATATTGTAAGTAATCATGATAGATTTTTGCGTCTCTACTTCCCTCCTTAAATCCTCCGCCAAATACAAATATCAAACAAGGCTTTTTGACTTTGCCGATGTCGTTGGAGGTATAGATGTCCATTTTTAGTTCCTGCCCGTCTTTTACCGCATAGGTCGTCGTTTCTTTTCGGATATTTTGACCGAAAAGCAGAAACGGCGCGAAAAATATAATGATGAAGAATAAGGTATTGAGTCGATTCATTGTTATTTGTCGATAAATTTTTTGACAAGATCAAGCACTTGAGCTTTGGCCCTATCGAAATCGTCGTTCATTACGATGACATCGAATTTGGGAGCAAAACTCATTTCATACTCGGCTTTCGAGAGTCGTTTTTCAATGACTTCGGGGGTATCCGTACCTCTTTTTTCGAGCCGGTGACGCAGTTCCTCCACGGATGGCGGCATCACGAAAATACTCAACGCCCGATCGCCGTAAATTTTTTTGATATTGAGTCCACCCTTTACGTCCACATCAAAGACCACATTTTTGCCTTCCTGTAAAATACGGTCAACTTCGCTCTTGAGTGTACCGTAAAATTTATCGGGATACACTTCTTCGTATTCGAGAAAATCGCCGTTGGCAATGCGTGCACGAAACTCCTCCGGAGTGAGAAAGTAATATTCCACCCCATTTTTTTCTTCACCACGTGGAGCTCGACTTGTCGCCGAAATAGAAAACTGCAAAGGAAGGCCTTGTTGGAGCAAATATTTCACCAGCGTGGATTTTCCTGCACCCGATGGTGCCGAAAAAATAATTAACTTGCTCATATTTTTCGTTTTGAAAATGATTTATACTGTTACGTATTTATCGTCTTGAATCTTGAGATTGAAGTTCGGACTGAAAAATAGAGTTTATCATTTTAAAATTTACAATTTACAATACGTTGAGTACTTGTTCTTTGATTTGTTCCAATTCGTCTTTCATCCGGACTACGATTCTCTGCATTTCCGATTGGTTCGATTTCGAACCAAGTGTGTTGATTTCGCGACCGATTTCTTGCGCGATGAATCCTAACTTTTTGCCCTGAGATTGCCTATCATTCATCGTTTCCTCAAAATAGTCGAGATGATGGGCGAGGCGTGTCTTTTCTTCATTCACGTCTAATTTTTCGATATAATAAATCAATTCCTGTTCGAAGCGATTTTTATCGTATTCCACACCTTCGAGGCTGTTTAACGAATCGATGAGTCGGCTTTTTACCTTCTCTACACGCTCGGCTTCGAAGGAATCTACAGCCTCCAACAAGTTGCGGATGTTTCGAATTTTCTCGCGCAATACACGGTCGAGCATGGCGCCTTCCTGCTGACGAAAATTTACGACTCCTTGCACTGCTTCGTCAATGGCTTTTTGTATGATTTCCCATTCGGTTTCGCTCAATTCTTCGGTATCCTGTTTCATCACATCGGGCAGGCGCATGAGGATTGAAAACCAGTCTTGAGGTTCGGGTATACCCAATTCGACTGCCAAGTTTTTAATTTCTTTTTGATACTGACTCACCACATCGTGATCGATCTTCGACGAAACATCTTTTGAAATGATTTCGACATTCATCGAAAAATCTATTTTGCCTCGTTCCAATTGTCGGGAAAGGTCGTTTCGCAAAGCCATCTCCTTTTCTTTATAGATGAGTGGAATGCGCGTGAATAGATCGAATTGCTTGCTATTGAGCGAGCGGATTTCGATAGAGATTTTTTTGTTGGGAAGTTCGGCTGTAGATTTGCCGTATCCGGTCATAGAATATAGCATCTTCGGAAATTTTTACAAAGGTACGATTTTTTAGTCAAAGTACTTTGTCTTTTTTTTAATGTTTTGACATTGAGTTAGCCGATAATCCTTTTCAGGAAAATATGATTTTTCGAGACGTAAAGTGTGGGGTGAAAACAAAAAAGCCGTTCCTTCAGGAGCGGCTTTTTGGGAATAGACCGATATACTTCTTTAAGCTTGCGCCGAAGCTCCGGTTTCTTCGGTAGGAACTATAAGCTTGTAGCCCTTACCGTGAATGTTGATGATTTCGATATTCGGTTCGGCTTTCAATAACTTGCGCAGTTTGGTGATATAGACATCCATACTTCTTGCATTGAAATAGGTGTCTTCCTCCCAAATTTGCTTGAGTGCATGGTTTCGTTCCAAAATATCGTTGGCATGCGAGCAAAGCAATGTCAGCAATTCAGATTCCTTTGTGGTCAGTTTGGTTTGTTCACCATTTATGGTGAGCAATTGTTTTTGTGTGTCGAACGTCATCCCACCAAAGGTGTAAATCTGTTGCTCCTTGGTCTTTTTGCCCCTTACTCGTCGGATAATCGCTTCGATGCGCAGCACCAATTCTTCCATGCTGAAAGGTTTGGTGATATAGTCATCCGCTCCCGCTTTGAAACCTTCCAATACATCTTCCTTCATGTTTTTGGCAGTGAGGAAAATTACCGGGATTTCAGAATTGATGGTGCGGATTTCTTTCACGAGCGTAATACCGTCTTTTTTGGGCATCATTACATCCACAATGCACAGATCGTATTTTGTTTTAACGAATCCTTTAAATCCTGCTTCCCCATCGGGAAACAGATCTGTGTCATAACCTTTTGCCTGGAGATATTCTCTGAGCAACATGCCAAGATTTTCGTCATCTTCGCATAAAAAAATTTTTAATTTCTCTTCCATATCATTTTTGTGTTATTACGGGTAAACTAATTATAAATTTTGTTCCTTTACCTACTTCGCTTTCGGCTCTGATAGTTCCATTTAAATCGGTAACGATTTTATGGACATAAGCGAGACCGAGTCCAAAACCCTTGACGTCGTGTCTATTACCGGTAGATACTCGATAGAATCGTTCAAATATTTTTTTCAGATCCTCCTTTCTTATTCCGATTCCGTTATCCTCAATCGAGATGATCAGTTTGTTGCCTTCGTTGCGTGTTCTGATCATTAGTTGAGGTGGAACATCGTCTCGTTTGTATTTGAGCGCATTGTCAAGTATGTTGAACAGCACGTTGGTGAAGTGCATTTCATCTACTTTAACCATCGAATTGTCGGCCTGCAAATCAATGTCGAGCGTTCCGCCGAATCTTTCGACTTTCAGAATGTGAGTATTGGCCACATTGACGATGATATCGTTTGCATCCACTTCCTTCAGTTTCAGTGTTGTGCGCTGCTGATCAAAGAGCGACATTTGCAATACTTTCTCTACTTGGAAGCTTAACCGCTTGGTCTCGTCATTGATCACGCCGGTAACATGTTTGAACACTTCGGGTGATTTTACAATAGACGGGTCTTTGAGCATTTGTGCCGCCAGAGATATTGTAGATACCGGGGTTTTCAGCTCATGAGTCATATTGTTTATAAAATCGTTTTTCATTTCAGACAAACGCTTTTGTCTGAACAGCGTAACAATCGTGAAAACGAACGTGATCAACAAAATGAAAGTGAAAATGAGCGATGGAACAAAAAATCTCATTTCGGCCGAAACGTAGTCCCGTTTCGATGGAAAATAAACCCTCAGTGTGTTTAACTTAGCGGGAGGATCGTTAGGGAAAAGAGTTTGCGTGTAAACGGCCCTTTTATCCCTATCGGAAAAACCCGGCGTCGAAAATACCACACGATTGTTGTTATCTACTACCTGAAAGCTGTACGGAACGTTCATTCCGTTTGAAAGCAACTCCGATCTGATGTACGAATCGAGTAGTTTGAAATCGATACGCTTTTCGATTGGTTCATTACTCGAACGATACATAATCTTCAGAATCACTTCGTCCAGCAAGGCCTGCTCGTGCAAATATCGTTTCGAGAGCATTTGCTGCATTTCGTATGAGGTATTGGGAATAGTGTTTGCTCCCTCATTTGGCGACATGAAAACACCCGATCCGGATTGCTCTCTCAGATTTTTGGGCTGGCTCGTGCTGTGATCAATCGTAATACTTGACGTTCCGTCAGGGTGTACGATCGTGGTAGAACTCTGTTGCGGGTTGATGCTTTCTGAAGACGACAATGTCTGATTCCCGTAGCGCGAAAGTCTATCTTGTGATTCGGCCATATCTTCCTGTAAAAATCGCAGGGTCTGGTCTTTTTCGAGTTGTATCGACACGTTGTTCAAACTCCTTCTCACTGCTTCATCGAATTGTTCGGCTCGGGCATTCATTGTTGTCCGCATATATCTAACCTGCAAAAAGAGTAATGCCAAAAACGCCACGAACATAATCACAGCCAGTAACCAAATCGTTGATTTTTTCATTTTACTTTTTCAAAATCACTTACCAAAGTTATCAATATTCAAATATCAAAGATCGTCATTTTTATCTTTTCATTTAACAAATTACGCACTTTTTTGTTTAACATTTCATCTTAAAATTAAAAAAACAGCCTCATTCTTCATTAAAACAACATTATTTAATAAAAATCGCTTTCAACGTTCTGTATTTTTGTATTTGTTAAAAATAAGAATACGACAGTTTTCCCCCATAATTAATGGAATGATTGAGGTGCAAGACTATAAAATGGCAGTCGAGTAAATAAAATAATTTAATCTTGCATGAAATCGAATTTATTTGTATTGGTACGTGTTTCGATTGAGCACTTTTTAAAAACCCATTGTTTTTGTAGTGTATAGTTGAAAAATATCGAAACAATGAGATCTACCATTATTCGGGTGATTTTGTAATCGAGCACAAGAAACGTAGTCAATATAAAAGTGCCGTAGGATTTCAGAAAAATGCTGTTGAGTGCAGTGACAGTAAATTTCAGGAGTTGCTTGGGAAGTGAAGATTGATATGATTCATTTTCGGAATTGAACGTCCATTTTTTGTTGAGAAAAAAATTGACGAGAGCGCCAAGTATGCCTCCAATTACGATACCTATGGTATAGTGAATGTGAAACACTTCGGTAACGAAGATCATGGTGCCATAATCGAGCAATCCTCCTGCAAGTGCAGAAAATTGGGCCTTTGAAAAAGTGAGAATTTGCTTACGCATTTTCTTTTCTTCTATTTTGTAATTCTTGTTCTTTTGTTTGTCGTTCCTCTATGTCGCGTTGATCTGCTAATCGTAGCAGCTTTCTTGTTTCCATCAAGTTAGATATAAGTAAAAATATGCATGCCGCCGAAGCAAGAAATTGAACTGAACCGGGTATAAATACTTCGAGCGTGATGATGAATGCGAGCAGCAAGCGAACCTCGGTGGGACCAAAGATGCCTGAATCGATGGAGTATTGTCCTCCAACTTTATAACGAAGTTGTGCGGTAATCATTTCCCATCCGTAGAGTACTACGAAAATGAATCCGGTGTATTTCCAAATTCCGGGAGCATAAATCATGAAGCCTAATCCGATCAGAATTGTTCCGATCCAATCCACAGTAACATCCAGAGAAAACCCATACCATTTGCGCGGTTTATTGCGATAATATGCTAAACGTCCGTCGAGAGAATCGCCAAACCAGTTGATTAAAAATCCCAAAAGAGATAATAATAGCCAATAACGATTGACGAATGCACCCAAAACAAAACTTCCGGCAACCATCAAATTTCCGAAAAAACCTATTGTCGTAAGCCCGTCAGAGGTGAGCCAAGACGGCATTCTTTGTACGAGATAGGCGATTGTATTTTGTTCGAATTTACGAAGTATATTGGTTCGTTTGCGGTCTTTGGCGATCAGATTAAGCGTTTTCGCCATTTTATTCCCATCTTGTTTCATATGCAGATTTCGCTTTAATTTGTGTTATGTCGTTTACGAAATATTTGGGCATCCATCTCTGTTTCGTTATTTCTGAAATAAATGAATACGTTAAACGTGATGCATTTTTCGAAAAAGTTTTGCATATGCTGCTTTTCAATTTTTCAAAAAATAAACAGGGCGTATCCCTTATCGAGCTCCTCTTTATTGTCGAATATAACTGTTTGACTTCACCTGTTTTTTTGCGGTAAAGATTGTAAATCATTGTTTTTCAAGTCTTAATAAACTTTTAAAACGAAGAAAAACATCCGCATTCAATTCTATTTCTGTGCAAATGTAACCAAATAATCTTAGGTTACGAATTTGTTACTCTTTTCGTTGCTATTAAATAATGTTAATTGTTTGGCTTTGCTATTATTTTTAGGACGTTACCTCATCGGTTGACAATATGAAATGGAATAATCGCGAACAAATAGCCCCTCATTTTTTACTGATTTAGATTGAATTTTAGGCTGATTCCCGTGCTGGTTGTCGAAGTAGGATATGAAGTCGCCGAAACAAGTGGCGAAAGTATTGTTTTGTCGAAAAAAGCTTTCAAAGTGAGTGAGCGACTTAAGGAATAATCTGCCGAAAATTGTAGGGTGACAGTTCTCAATCCGCCGGTTGCCTGTGTCAAACCGTCTTCAATGGTGCAGATCAGTGCGCGTGTGATCTTGTTTGAAAGATCGAAACGGATGTTGAGATCATTGTTAAACGAACTTCGCGAGTTATCTATTTCAATCATCGACTGGTTATTTTGAACGTTTTGTGAGGTGCTCCTTCGACGATTATCATTTTTCTGAGTGCTTAAACCAATCCCCAAAAGACGGTTGAAGTCAGGAATTCTGTATCCGAATCCTAACACCACGTCGTTATCGCTTGTTTCTACGATTTGGTAGGATGGAATGTTGAGGTTTAATGTCCGCGTGCGGTTGTATCTGATGTTTAATGACATATTGTTGTAAAACACACTGCGAATTTCGAGTAGTGGATTGAAACTTTCGACGAGACTTACCGTGGAAATATCGTAAGTCGAAGATGGCCGTGGTGCACCACTTACTGCGTCGCGAACATAGCCCAAATCGCCATCTTCTGATGTCGAAACCCAATTGAGAAAAGAGGTATAGTTGCCAACTCGGTATTGTGAAGCATATTTGTGATAGAGCGTGAGCGATTTGAAGTTTTCGCGAAGCCGGGGAAAGGCGTTGATGGCATTGTAGGTGATGCTCCAATTGGGTAATATAGAGCGCAAATCGGGGAAAGCTGTCAGCGCAATGCCCGAAGCTTTTTTGCCGGTATATGCCGATAGAAATGCGGGAATCAGCACATCCGCCGAATTTTGATTAACGTCGCCGTTGACAGGATCAAAAGGTTGTCCTGATAGCCCATTTCCCGACAAAAATCCGGTGCCGGGATAGACAGAGTTTTGGTAATTTTCGCGAATTCGGGATGCAATTACATCACGATTGGCAAGGAATTGATCAAACGATTTGGAATGATAGTTGTCTTTTTTAGAAAAATTTTCGAATGCCGAAGCAAGTGAAATGGTGCTGATAGCGAAAGTACCCCCATATACGTTGGGCATATCGTTGTACATATAACGAATTTCTGTTCGACGATTGTCTTCGTACAAAGCTTCGAGCGTGATTTTCAACCCTCGGAAAGGTTCGATATCGGCTTCTGCGCGCAGATTTTTAGTCTCATTGTAAATAGCAGGTTGAATGTTGTTTTCGTCCATCACCAGCCAATTGTTTTGCTTGGCTTTGTCGATGAAGTGTGTTCCACTTTCAAAACCGAATGCGAAGGGTAATCCCGGAACAAATCCGTCGTTTTCCGACTTTTGTCCGAATGCATCACCAATCATGGGTTTAAAGCCGAAAATATCGCTTCTTGTCTTATATGCCGCATTGAGATTGATGTTTCGAATCATCATCAATCCGCGAGCAGCATATTGGGCCATATCATAAAATGTATCCGTGCGTTCAACTTCGGGAATTGTCGTGATTTGAACGGTAATTAAGGCTGTGTCCTTGTTCGTAATCCATATTTTCTGATCGTCGATATTTTTATAAGTAATTGGGAAAGACTTTCCATCCTTTCTCGCAATAACTTTCAATTTTTTTGTCATTAGTTGATGAGGAACAATTACTCCGGAGTCTCGATTCAATTGGATTGTTCGTTCAAAATGTCTGACTTGTGCGCTTTTGGGAGGCTGAATCGGCCGGTTTTGTTGAGTAGAGGGTTTAGCCTCAAATCGTTGGTTTGTCTTTTTCAGAAAGGGTATTTTGCTATAAAGCGAAACCATATTGAATCGGCTATTCAATGTAAATGATAAGTCATTTTGCAGAATATTGCCAAGCTCTTCGCCTTCCACTTGTGCTCCGCGTTCCCATTGATAATGCGAATCATATACCGCGCTTGTGTTAACCCAATCGAGTAGGGGAATTTGTGCAAAAGGAATAGTATAAGTTATATTGGCTGTTTGTTCGTAATTATAGGGTGTCCCCAAACTCTGAATGCTGTGGACAACCGAATCTTTCCAAATTTCATAATCCGCGCGATTGATTTTTTTATTCACCTGCAAATAAGGCTCTTCAATCTCCGCTATTGTTCCCGATCGGAAATTAAAACTGAGGTTCTTTGTCAAATTCCATAAAATGGAAAAATCGCGATTCCAGAAAAAATTTTGACTGAACGACAAATATTCCTTTTGCGTTTGAGTATTGCCTGCCAGATAGGCATTCAAGTCGCGTAATTGCGTTTCTTGATAGTTCCTTGAAATGGTGGAACCTGCCTGTATGCTATTGGGAATATAATTGAGATTTAGATATTTGACAAGCTTAAGCCATCCCGAATTGCTTTTTATTCCTTCAAAAGGCTCCCAAGGTTTGAAAGTTGAGTTATAGGAATAGTTAGCTTGTAGTTTTGTGTCTTGAACCGACGAATATTCCGTTTCCGGATTTTGCAGCGTGCTTATGTTTTGCGAATATCCGAAGCTGAAGTTTGCCGGATCGTAAGGCATGGGCGTTTTGCTTTTGATATCGATTCTCACGTTGGTGAGACTGATACTTTTATTGGTCGTTTTGTCGATGGAAATGTTTTTTAATGAATCTTTTTGTTGATTCGTATGCAAATTATTGAGCGATTTTTCCATCGTAATATCCCGATTGAGCGGATCGTATTGTGGAGTGGTAGTTTGATTGCTATAGCTGTAATAGAAAGGAGCAATCAATTTCGCTTCTTTGGGTAAAAAACGTCCCAAATCGAGATTCAAGGCAATGTTCCATTCCGAATAATCGTCATTGCGACGTTCGAGCAAACTTTGGTCGAGTGCCCCAAACCCGGCCGTTTCCTTTCTCCCTGAAACATTTACCGTTCCGATATCCGAAAGAGCTATATTCAGATTACCCTGTGCTGCCCAACCTCCTTTTTCGTCGAATTCGCTTAATCGAAGTTCGTCAATCCATACTTCACCCGATTTTGTCGAATTCGATTTATTTCGAATGCCAATCATCATCACTTTCACTTCCGCCAATGATGGATTTCCCATGATGGTTATCGTATTGTCCGTTTTGTCGGGATCGCTTTCCGAATAGGGCGTCAAATAAGTTACATTGCTATTCTCACCTTTTTCGAAGTTTCGTTTCAATTTAAGATTTGTCAGGGCTTCCAAAGGAAAATCGAACATGTTTTCGGGAATCCATACTGCTTTTTGGTCGGAGAGTTTGTTCGAACTGTATTTCCCGGGAGGAGTAATGTGCAGCGGAATTTCGTATTCGTAGTAATTTTGACGATAATCGGATCCGATGCGCAGAAAAACAGTGAAATCGCCATCGAACAAATCATTAGAAGCATCGGCCAATTTTTCGCCATGAACAAACATTTGCAATCGCTTGTATCGACGTAGATCGAGAATGGTGTTTTTGTAAATAGACCGGCTATCGTCCTGTTCGAGATCCTTTATTTTGAGCGAAACAGATTGTTCGTTTTCCTGTCGCAGTTGTGGTTGGCTTGGATCGAGAATGCGGGTTACTCCCGGGGGTAACACATAGTTTACCGGTGTACGATCGCCATTTTCTTCGATATTCACGGTTGATATTTCTATTTGCCCCGTTCCTGTTTCCGATCCTCCGGTAAGAAGATTTTGCGTGTAGTTTCGCCATTCGCTGCGAACCAGATCGAGCGTTGCAAAACGAAGGAAAGTCGGTTCATCGAATCCCGTGAGAAACATGCGCATAAACCGGATTGTTTTGAATCCCTGAATGCTTCCAACCTTGGTTTGATAATCGGAGATGGGAATTTTGAATTGATACCATGTTACCGTTCCATCTTGTCCGTTGCGCAGACGCACAGTCGTCTCGCGTTTATCGACGATATAGTTGCTGCCGACCTGCATATCCTGTGGGCGAAGTCGAACTTTATACTGATAATAGGATTCGTTTTCGTTCATCGTATTGTCTCCGTCGATATCTTCAACATCAGGAGTTGTGCGTGATGCGGTGGCATAATTCTGGTCACCTTCGGGAGCAAGCGAATTCCCTTCGGTTCCATTGTAATATTTGTACCGATTCAGAATGCTCAATTTTTTTTCGTCCTGTTCCGTTCCGCGATAGGGCATGAATTTATCGCCCGAAGGCGTATTCAATGGCGACATGGGATCGGTTTTCATTGCTTCGAGTGTAGAAGTCGAAACTTTCGATTGGATTTGCTGCAGATAATCCGAATAAGTCGGAAACAATTTTTCTTCTTCGCTGCTCAAGCCATTGAGTCCCACATCCTGAATTTTTCGCGAATCCGTTCCCTGAGAGTTATCGAATGCATATACCGTCGATTGTTTTTTGGGAACTTTGCCCCAAACTGTTTCATCAACGGCAGTCTCGTCGTCTGTCAGTGGCAGACCATTTTCGTAGAATTTCTTGCCGTCTTTCAATACATCTTCCGAAATTTCGCCCAAATTGAAATACAAATCGCCTCCTTTTGACGTTTTCAGCGTGTCGTTGATGAATGGATCCATCAGCCAAAACTGAATATATCCGATATTTGCCGATTCGAAATCGCGCACATCCAATTTCCGCATGATTCCGCCCCATCGTTTTTGCGGATTGAGCAGATATCCATTTACATCGATGTGGGTGTCCAAATTGTAAGGTCCGCGTTCGTTCGGATAGAAAGATATATTGAGAACCGGAATAGTTGGGGGATCGCCATAGGCAGTTTCCCGGTTCGGGTAAATTTCTCGTTCATACACTTCACGCACCAAATGATTCGAAAGTTGTTCCAAGTCATTTTTCAGATAAGCCGGAGTCAACGATGAATTTTTTCGAGTGAAAATGCCGTCGATATAAAACCATGCCAATTGAGCCCTGTTTTTGCCATAATCGATATTGTCGGACAAACCCGCTTCGGGGAACAATCCGCTTGATGTGTTGTTGAAGGGTGTGGAAGCGAGCGTCCATGCATAGGGTGAATGCAAATCGATATTGGAAGTCGAAGTTTCGAAATCATCCAAATACGAATAACTTCCCATATAGGGATTGGTGTAATGACCGGGGATAATGTGGGCAAATTCGGCATTTGCCGTTATTTGCGAGGGTGCTACAGCTTCCACGAAAGGCAGTTTGTCGAGTAAATTGGTAATGGCAAACGATTCTTTTCGCAAAGAAGCATTTAGTCCCCACAACGTATTGTTTACCGCTTCCTCTCCGAAGTTGGTTTTCATGGTGAGCGGCTTTTCGGACAGATGCATAATGGTGGCTCCCAAAGCAAAATTTTTGGAAAAATCGTAAAGCAGGTTTGCGCCTATTAAGGTTTTGCGCTGCATCGAAAACATCGACTGATTTTCTACCGAAACACTCACCGGCGTTCCGGCATCCAAAATCGACTGATTGAGAATGTTGACAGTCCCCGAGACGTAATCCACCGTATAATCTACACCTTCGGTGAGCGTATTTCCGGCAGCAATTATCTTCACTGTTCCCGGCTGAACGTTCATTGCATTGAGGCTGATACCGGTGCCCGATGTGCCTCGATATTCGCCACTCATGCGGAATTTATTTTTTTCGGCTATCTGTCGTGCCACCGTGAGGGTTGAATCGTAAAGCTCCTGATATACGTATTTTTTGGCGATAGCATCATCTCCTATCGTTTGGCGAAGATGAGAGCCAAATGGCTCGACTACGGGAAAAATAATTTGCCCGTTTTCGGACGAAACCGTATAACCTTCCAGATAATCGAACTGTCCGTCAGGATAAGGATTGCTTTTCGAATTAAGTCGATCGAGATTCATTACCTGAAGCAGCAATTTGTTTTTGATATTGCCATCCGGAATATAACTCAGATAAACACCGGTTGTATCGCTCTGATAGAGGATATTCAGACGGAATCTGTCTGCCTGTATGTTTTTAGCGCCATCGTCGATGCTATAAATATTTTTCATCATCAACGGCCAAGTATAGGATTGAGGCGAAAACGAAGTCGGTTTCAACAATTTTAGAAAGAGGGCGCCGTTTGTTGCGGAAGTTCCGGCGCTTGTTTCGCGACCTATATCGTTTGAGAATTCGCCGATCTGATATACTTTTCCGTTGTAGGTATATTCGTAAGCCACGGCCAGCACTTCATCCGATTGGAGTGTCGTTCGGAGCGAGATATAGCCGAGTTGTGGCTGCAAAGTGTATTCCGATTCGGAAAGCAAACGGGCATTTTCGATCTTTTCGTAGTCTCTCCCGATCATCATTTGCCCGGATAGAACGTTGGCTGCCATACTGATGTCGCGTGCTCCCACATACGACGAAATCATTTGGCCGTAAAGCGTATTTGCATCATTCCAAGGAATATCGAGTGAACCTTGTGCCGTCCACAAGGGATTGTGTATTGCATTGTGTTCGGCCATATCGGCAAAGGCAACGATATTTCGTGCCTGATCGTAATTGCCCCGTTTGTTGGTGATCCAAACTTCGATGCGTGTAATCGATACGGCCGATTGAATATAAGGCGCTTTGCTCATTGCTTTGTCAAATTGATCGCGAAAAAAATAACCGAGAAAAAAATGTTTGTTTTCGTCGTACTGATCGACTCCAAATTCAAAGGGAATAGTTTGTACACCACGTTGTGAATTGATGGTTTGTGCTTCTGAATTTTGTTGGGAAAACACCGTATTCACATGCAATTTTCCAAACTGCAAATCGGCTTTGATCCCAAAAAGTGCCGCACCGCCATTGATCAGCGAGTTTGAGGTGGTCATGCTCACATTTCCGGCTTCGATGTGCTTGATGATTTCGTCCTCCTTGCCGTCGTAGGCCAGTTTGATGCGTTTGGCATCGAAGTCGAACATGGCTTCTGTATCGTAATTGACGCCGAATTTGATTTTGTCGCCCACTTTCACGTCGGCATTCAATTGAATGTTTTGGTCGAAATCGAGCATCGTTCGTTTACGCGAATGTTCCGGCAACACCGGGTTGTCGGTAACCGTTCGTTTGATGCCGGTTGTCAGGTCAATCGATCCGTGAGCGTTGAATTGCACTCCACCCGGGCCGAAAATCTCGCCAAGGATATTATTCGATTTTCTCAGAGATGAAAACGAGAGCGGTTCGTTTTCCTTTTGTTTTGTTTGGTGATTGAAGGCATTTTTTTCTTTGAAATAATTTTGGGTAGCCATTCGAACTCTGTAACGCGTATATTCGTCCGGAGTCATGCTGAAAGGCTCATCGATGACCGTATTGCCGATGATATTGCGAAAAACGTAGCGATTTGTTTTCGGGTCGAATTCAACTTTGGTTTGAATATTGGAAGGCGTTTGCAAATCAACGGGTGTAGATGTGGTAAGGTCTTCCGGTTTTTCGACGATGGTTTTCCTCACGGGAAACTGTGTGTCGGTACTGTCTTTTGAGGTATTTTCCTGACAAAAAAGATTACCGTTTCCGTTGAATATCAATAGAAACAGAAAAAATATACCTATGTGCTCAAATCTTTTCAGAGAAACCGTTTTATCGATTGACAAAAGGCGCCTGCGATAAGAGGGCGCATTTCTCTGAAATTACGCAGTTACAACCTTTTGAGAGCCTCCTTAATGATTGCTTCCACCGGAAGAGACGATGATTCTTTGAGAATTGCCGAAACCACTTTTTGTGAAGCGACTTGCGGAAATCCGAGCATCACCAGTGCAGCTATCGCTTCGTGACCTGTGCCGGAAACATCAGCTTTCGTGGGTAGTTGCATGCTGCCTTGCGAATCGGTCATTTTTATCTTGTCCTTGAGATCGACAATGATGCGTTGTGCCGTTTTAGCTCCGATTCCTTTCACGGATTGCAATACCGCAACGTTTTCGGTGGCAATCACCGATCCCAGTTCTTTTGCACTCAGCGACGACAATATGACTCTCGCGGTACTTGGCCCGACGCCCGAAACGCTTATCAACAAAAGAAAAATATCGCGTTCGTGTTTGTCGGCAAAGCCGAAAAGAACATGTGCATCTTCGCGAATGACTTCGTGGATGAAGATTTTTGCCGATTTTTCGCCGTTCAAAATGCTGAACGTATTCAGCGAAATATTCGCGAAAAATCCAATCCCGTTGCAGTCAATTGTAATGGAAGCAGGTGTCAGTTCGGCTATTTCGCCTTTCAAGTAATCTATCATCGTTTCTTTCAAAAAAAGGGTGGAATATTGCGTAATTCCGTACTAATAACGGAAAAAACGGCAATAACGTATATTTTCTGTCATCTTTCTTTATCCTGTTTTATCTTTAAATCCGGTCAACAAAACCGTGAACTTCTTATTTCCGTTTAAAAAGCATTATGATCAAACTCGTGTGTTTTCGCCAGTCCGCCTTCGCCTGTTTCTTTGTAGAGCGACGGCAAGTCGTGGCCGGTTTGCTTCATAACGGCTACGACACGGTCGAATGAAACGCGATGGACTCCGTCGGTGAATGACGAATAAAGATTGGCATCGAGTGCTCTTGCCGCGGCATAAGCATTTCGTTCGATGCAAGGAATTTGAACCAATCCGCACACGGGATCGCACGTCATTCCCAAATGGTGTTCGAGTCCCATTTCGGCAGCATATTCGATTTGTGCCGGACTTCCACCGAAAAGTTGACTTGCTGCGGCAGCAGCCATAGCACAGGCAACGCCCACTTCGCCCTGACAGCCTACTTCTGCACCCGAAATGGAAGCGTTCGTTTTTACCGTGTTGCCGAACAAGCCTGCCGTAGCAAGTGCCCTTAGAATTCGCATGTCGCTAAATTCGCGAATTTCCTGCAAATGATACAGCACTGCAGGCAGCACACCACTCGAACCACAGGTGGGAGCGGTGACGATTTCCCCGCCTGAGGCGTTTTCTTCCGCAACGGCAAGTGCATACGCAAAGACGAGACCGCGCGATTGCAGCGAAGCTTTGTAGCCTTTGGCTTTGATGTAGTAGCTCGCTGCTTTACGATGCAGCCCAAGCGGACCCGGCAGCACGCCTTCGTTGTCGAGGCCTCTTTTTACGGCGGCGCGCATCACGTCCCACACGCGCTGCAGATAATTCCAAATGTCCTTGCCTTCACATTCTTCCACGTATTCCCAATAACTTTTTCCCGTTTTTTCGCACCAGTCAAGAATTTCGGTGATGGTATTCATCGAATAGATTTCACGCTCCTGGTCAGGATCGAGCCCTACGATTTTTTCTCCGTCGGAAAGTGCTCCGCCGCCTACACTGTAAACCGTCCACGAATCGGCAACTTTTTCGTCTGCATCGATTGCTTCGAACTTCATCGCATTGGGATGAAACGGCAAAAATATTTGCGGTTGCCATTCGATGGTAGTCGGTGCTATCGGATTAAGCACTCCCATGATCGCCACGTCTGTGAGGTGGCCTTTGCCGGTAGCTGCAAGGCTGCCGTAAAGCGTTACCACGAACTGCGAAGCATGAGGATTGCGTTCGATGAAAAGTTGAGCCGCTTTTTTCGGCCCCATCGTGTGGCTGCTCGATGGCCCGTTTCCGATGCGATAGAGTTGTTTGAGCGATTTCATTCGACTATCTCATATATTTTTTGTCAATAAGTTTCTCTGATGTGGCGGATGGTTATCGGAGTTTTTTCGGAAGCTTTGAGTTGGGGTGAAGTGATTTCGATAACACGTTTTTCGCCGGGCATCAAATCGATGAAATTATCCGAGAATCGGGCGCCGAGAACGGGAATTTCGATAAACACATCCTTTGCCAGCTTCGGACTTGTGAGCGTAACCGTGTATTTGCCGTCGGCATAGGTTATTTTGGTATTTACCTTCGTTTCGGGCAAATTGAGTTTATTCGGCCAATAAAAGAAATAATCTTTAGTTGAGATGGTTTTACCTTTATCGTCGCTCAGTCCGGCGCGAATGACGGTATTGGCTTTGTCGGATTCCGAAATCAGCGACAAAACGTCGATGCTTTTGACGACTTGACTCGAGTTGGCTTTTGCATTCACTTTTTCTTTCAATTCCCTTACCACGCCTTTCGAAAAATCGATCACCTGAATGGTCAGTTTCAAATTGTCGATATCGTTCAAATAGTCCGACATCGTATAATAATTCAGTTTGTTATCAGCGAATTTTACGCCGAGTGCGAGCGGAGCAAATACATCTCGCATCCGATAATGCTGTGCTTTCCAGTTGTTGTAGTAATCGATGCTCGACCACGAAACCACAGGCCAGTCGTCGTTGATTTGCCAATACAAGGCTCCCATGCAGTAAGGTCTGCCGCGACGATTGGCTTCCACGGCTTCTTCCATGCCGTTGCCCTGCATCACCAAGCCGAGGTAAACGAAATCTTCGAAGTTTTTTGGTTCATGGAAATACATATCCATATATTGCTTGATAATGACGTTGCCGACGCCACTTTTCTGATGAATTTTCATCACATCCGAATTGATATCGAAATCCTTTTCGGTGGCAAACGTGCGAATGGTTTTCATTTCGGGAAACGATTGAAATCCGAATTCGCTTGCAAATCGTGGAAGTCGGTCGGCCATTGCTTCGAAAGGCATACGGCCGTGCCACAATCCCCAGTCGTGCACATCGCTCGATTTGAACGATTCTATTTTTCCCCAACTCGAATTGTAAGGCGAACCGTGTATGTAGCTGCGTGTGCCGTCGTATTGCGACAAAAGATCGGGTATCAAGGTTCTGAAGGTTTTATCGTAGCCTTTTTTCCACAGCTCCATTGTTTCCGGCGTATTTCTTTTGTCCCAGCCCCAATAGCGCAATCCTTCTTCTATTTCGTTGTTGCCGCACCAAAAGGCGAGGGAGGCATGATTGCGCAATCGTTTCACGTTGTAAATCACTTCTTCGCGCACATTTTGCAGAAAAACATCGTCGGACGGGTAGGGCGTACATCCGAAAATGAAGTCCTGCCAAACGAGAATGCCTTTTTCATCGGCCAGCCGATAAAAATAATCGTCTTCGTAAGTTCCGCCTCCCCACACGCGGACGAAATTCATGTTGGCTGAGGTGATATTATCGAACAATCGCTGATAGTAGGCCGTATCCTGTTGCGTGCGAAGAATTTCGCCGGGAATATAATTAGCGCCCTTGGCAAACAACGGAATATCGTTTACTTCGAAATAAAACGATTTTCCTATTTCGTCGTCTTTCTGAATCAGTTGCACTTTGCGAAGGCCAACGCTCTCTATTTTTTCGGCAATTGTCTGATTGCCAAACGAAAGTTTTGCCTTAAAGTCATATAAATAGGGTTTGCCCCAATTAACGGGCATCCATCTTTTGGGATTATCGATTTGAAGCGGAATCGATACCACATTTTTACCCGGATTGAGCACAATGTTTTTCGAAACGGTTTTTTGTGATTCACCTTTTAAACCATATTCAATGGCAATGCTTGCATCGACGGGTTGAGGCTCTACAGAATAAATTTCGATCTGATTATCGATGATCGCTTTCTCTTTTGTTACGGAAGTTTGCTTTACGAAAAAATCATCAATGCGTGCTTTATCGTAAAAGGTGAGAGTAATCGGTTTCCAAATTCCCATCTGCACCAATCGCATTCCCCAGTCCCAACCGAATTGGTAAGGTGCTTTCCGACTGTAAACGCTGAGTTTGGGCGTACCGTGATCGTTATCCGCAGGATAGTCGAATCCGGCTGTAGCTGCTGCCGGCAGCATGCGGGTGATGGGCGAAAAAAATCGGATGTAAAGGTTATTTTCCCCTTTGCGCAGAAGATTCTTTACGGAGATTTTATGGCCGACAAACATGTTTTGTGATTGGAGGATGCGCGATCCGTTGAGAAAAACATCGGCATGCGTGTCCAATCCTTCGAAAAACAAAAGGGCATCATCGTGATTGAGCTGCTCTTCGGAGAGCATAAACGATTTTTTGAAATCCCAATCTTCTTTTTCGGGCCATTGAACCACATTTTCGTTTGTCCCGAAATAGGGGTCGGGAAGCACTCCGTGTCGGATCAGATCACGTTGCACAGAGCCGGGAACTTCGGCGTCGTACCATTGATTTTTACCGGTTTGCGAAAATTGCCAGCCCTCATCCAGTCTCAGCGTTTCAACTTTGTTTTGACTAAAAAGCAGACAAGGCAAAAGGGCGATCCAAAGGAAAATAATCGATTTCTTCATGTTTACGAATGATATGTCGGTTTATGAATATTTTCGGAAAAAATTGGTGAAACTCCATAAAAAAGCGCAATCCGCATTTTATGAACTGCTCTTCCATAATTGTCTGCAAATATAGCCATAAGTTAAGAAATTGCAGCTCAAAAAAAAGAATAAAATGAACGAACCCTGCGAACGTGATTTTAGACTCATTTGTTCTAATAATGCGGGAAAAATTCTTATTTTTGTTTCTCGATATCGCTTTTTTGCGACATAAATCAGCTAAATTAGAGAAATGGCCGAAAAAGGTACACCAACATTCAAGCAATCTTACAGACAACTTTATTCGTTTCTTCGCAAGAAAATGAATAGAGAAGAGATGACGGAGCTTAAAAATATTGTCAAAAAATCGGTGCTCTCGGCCTTAGAAAAATCCGAAGCCGATGCATTCGAAAAATTATGGGCTGAAATTCGCACGGCGGTTACGGCCGTTGAAGAGTTGAATGTGCGGCAACCCGAAGTTTGTGCCATTTTGCTTTACTATCCCATCTCGCGTGGCGATTACTCGATCGAAGAGGCTTCGAAATTGTTTGGCGAAGAGACTTCCATTATTTTGCGCGGGATTGAAAAAATCAACGAATTCGGCGATAAAAAAGCTGCGGTGGAATCGGAAAACTACATCAAGTTACTGCTTTCGATGGCAGAAGACATCCGAGTAGTTTTTATCATCATTGCACAACACTTGCGACAGATGCGCGAAGCCAAAAATTTGGATAATGCTGCGCGTTTGGCCCTTTCGGTAGAATCCACCTATCTGTATGCACCACTGGCACATCGAATGGGTTTATATTCCATCAAATCGGAGCTCGAAGACCTTTCGTTGAAATACACCGATCGGAAGGCTTACGACTTCATCGCACACAAACTCAATGAAACCAAGCGCTCGCGAGACCGGTATATTCAGGAATTTATCGAACCGTTGAAAGCCCGCCTCGATCAAACGGGACTGAAATACGAAATTAAGGGACGTACCAAATCGATACATTCCATCAACAACAAGCTCAAGAAACAACAGGTGGAATTCGAAGGAATATACGACCTGTTTGCCATCCGCATCATCCTCGATGCCCCGCTTGAACAGGAAAAGGCACAATGCTGGCAGGTTTATTCCATCGTCACCGATATGTATCAACCCAATCCCAAGCGATTGAAGGATTGGCTTTCCATCCCCAAAAGCAATGGATACGAATCGCTGCACATTACGGTGCTGGGGCCCGAATCGAAATGGGTGGAAGTGCAAATTCGCACACGACGCATGGACGAGATAGCCGAGCACGGGTTGGCTGCGCACTGGAAATACAAGGGGGTGAAAGAAGAAACCGAATTTGACGGATGGCTCAATTCGCTGCGCGAGTCGCTCGAAGACAAGGACGTAGAACTCAAGGAAAAACTGGTGGATTTTCGTCTCGATCTTTACGACGAGGAAATTTTCGTTTTCACGCCCAAAGGCGATCTCATCCGTTTGCCCAAAGGAGCTACGGTACTCGATTTTGCGTTCGCCATCCACTCCAAACTAGGTGCAAGCTGCGTTTCGGGCAACGTCAACGGCAAGAATGTCCCCATCAAATATGTTCTCAAAAGCGGCGATCAAGTTTCCATCAACACGTCCTCACATCAGTCGCCCAAGCAGGATTGGCTCAACATCGTGGTTACGTCGAAGGCCAAAAGCAAAATTCGACAACTACTCAAAGAGGAAGCCGCCAAGCAAGCCGATTTGGCCAAAGAAATGCTTGCACGCCGCATGAAAAACCGCAAAATAGAGATGGATGACGGCATTTTCATGCAGCTTATCAAAAAATTGAAATACAAAACCGCAACCGAATTTTATGCCGATATCGCTTCCGAAAAAATAGATGCCAATTGGGTGATCGACCGCTACGTGGAACTCGAAAATCGGGATACGGCTTCTTATAGCGCTCCGAGCATGGCAAGTGCCGAAAATTTTGTTCTCAATCCCGATCGGATTTCGGATGAACAGGATGAACTCATCATCGATCAGAATCTGACGGGAATCGAATACAAACTGGCCAAATGTTGCAATCCGATTTTCGGGGACGAGATTTTTGGGTTCGTTTCTTCCAACGGCATTAAAATACATCGTGTCAACTGCCCGAATGCCGAAAATATGTTTTCGCGGTTTGGTTATCGCATCGTTAAAGCCCGCTGGTCGGGGAAATCGAGCAGCACTTCCAATTATACCACCATTCTGAGGGTAATCGGAAACGATCAGATCAACATCGTGTCCAACCTCATGTCCATTATTTCGAAAGAGGAAGGCGTGAAAATGCGGTCTATCAGCATCGATTCCAACGATGGACTGTTTCAGGGGAATATCTCTGTTTCGTTGGCAAACACTGCTATCCTCGAGCAGCTTATCCGCAAACTGAGTGCCGTGAAAGGCGTAAAATCGGTTAGCCGCATCAGCTGAACAGTTTCAATGCTTTTTTCGAAAACATGGCCATGCTATCGATTTGTGGAAGCAAATCCTGCACATAACTCCGTTCGAAGTCTTTTGGGCGAAGAATCTTGCCGTCGGCAGCTATCAAATCAAGATCGATCACCACTTTACCTTTCTGCTTATCTGCCAGTGCCCTACCCAAACGTTTCTCTATCTCTTTCAATTGTGCATTAATTTCGTCGGCACTGGCCGAATGATTTGCAATGGCAAGAACATTCACAAACGGGCGTTTGTAATGGTCGCCATAAGGTTTTGTCGGCAAAGTTTCCGTAAAAACAATTTCTGAGAACATGTTCTTGAGCATTTTTTGAGCTTTGGACAAATTCGACCGCGCCTGAAAATTGGAACTGATGCTGAGCAAATAGGAGTGCATATCAATGATTAAAACAACAAAGATACTTCAGATTTTTCATGAAATCGACCTTCGTTTTGGAAAAATAGGCTGTCAGTTTTGATGCCAAAGTTATTCGCGAAAAAGATTTCACTTATGCTATGGATTGAAATAGCGTTCGACGAAAAAATAGTATATCAGCAGGGGTTGAGATGTTATGAAAAAATGTGATGCCGATCGAAAAATTAGAGGGCAAAAAATGATCAAAATCTATTCGAACCATGTACGACGCAAGTACGGCGCAAATACGACGGAAACATGGAACGAAGCAGGCATGGTTTTGGGGTTCGAAAATTATCGATTTACCGATGAATTTTTGGAGCTTGTTACCACACGATTCAATCGCTTAATCTAACGGGTTTTCAAAACCCGTTAGATTTTAGTTAATGACTTAAAATAACTACTAATATTTACCTAATATCACATTCTTTTCAATTTGCAAATATATTTACGTTCATTCACATTTAGATATAGTCGTTAAGTTGAAACGGCTGTTTTATATCACTTTTTACACTTTATAACGCGACGAGTAGGTTTTGTGTCATAACATTGGTCACTTTCCATTTTGACGAGTGACCTTTGTGTTCACACAAAATGTACTTTCCAAAATGCGGAATGGCATTTGTGAACCCAAAATGGTCGCTTTTCACTTTGACGACCGACCTTTTACGATTTACACGGCTCACTCCGTTAACAAATTATGGGATGTTGCGCCCTCTTTGATAACTATTTTTAAGGGAGAGTGGCTTTTGTGCAGACACAAAACCCGTTCCTCGCGGCGACGAGTGAGTTTTGTCTGCGAACAAAGGTCGTTGCTTTTAACGCCGAACAACCTTTTTCGGGTGAAAAAGGTCGTTCCTCATTTTGCGGAGTGAGTTGTTTCGATAGTAAAAGGTCGTTCCGCGCAATGCGGAGCAGGCAAATCGGCAGAAATAGGTCACTCCGTATCCTGCGGAAGGAGTGATTTACCGATAAAAACCTGTTCCGCAAAATGGAAAGTAGGTTTTGTGTCTGCACAAAAGTCGTTCCGCGTGATAACAAGTCGTAATTTTCGGCGGAAAATTATCGTTCCTTTAACAGTCAATCGACCTTTTCTGGCTGCAATTTGTCGTTCTGCAAAATGGAGACCACATCATGTAGCAGTGAAATGGTCGTTCGGTAAAATGACGAGTGGGGCTTTCGCCGCGATGAATGGCCGAAAGCAGGAAAGAAGGGCGTAAATTTGTGTTTGAAGCCGGTCTCTTTTTGGATGGGAATAAACACCTGTCGAGCCTATGCCCGCAAAATATCCTGTGGTGTGTTTGTAGGTGCGCCTGGCATTCCATTTTTCGTGTTCGATGATTTGATTGTCGTAATCCAAATCGTACTTCTTGCCTTTTTCAAGTTGACTGGTCAACATCAGGGATTTGATGTTCAAATTATTCATCTTTTCATTGAAGTTGGACAGATACTCTTCCTCGTTATAAGAAGAGGTTACGATCGTATCTTCTGTTGCCGACTCTTTTATTTTCCGAAGCAGCGTATCCGGTGCCGCGGCCCTGTTCCCCGGTATGCTTTCCGATGTCGGTCGCAAATGTTCCTGAACGTCTTCTGCCACTTCTCCTCCGCAAAAGAATATTTCAAACCACGTCCTGAACAGTTCTCCGTGACCGTATCCCGAAGCATTCCTTTTTCCGGGTTGTTCGTCTGTGAGTTGCAATAAACCGCAGTTGTTAAATTCTTCGTGAACGAAAGAAATTCCTGCAAATGAGCTCACGGATTGCGAAACTTTTTGTTATTTCATCTTCTGTAAGATTTACTTTGTTTTTTGTTTTTCACTCATAAAGACAGGTGAAATCTTACACTTGGCAAAGCGTTCTTCAACAAAATACCCGGCGAACTGAAAGTGGAGGAAGCGGCCATGTTGATCGGCATGTTAAAAAATTCATCCCTGTACAACCCCGTACGCCGTCCCGATATCACCCGTGAAAGACGCAACGTTGTAATCTCCCAGATGCAAAAAGCGGGTCATCTCACCAGGCAGGATGCCGATTCATTAAAACAACTACCGATAGAGCTTGATTTCAACCGTTCCGACCATGTGGATATTGCCGCCCCCTACTATCGCCAGCACCTGGCGAAGATGATGATGGCTGAAAAACCCAATCGGGAGAATTATGCTTCCTGGCAGCGGCAACAGTTTACGGAAGACTCGCTCTCGTGGGAAAATAATCCGCTCTATGGATGGTGTCATAAAAACAAAAAAGCAGACGGCTCCAGCTATGATATCTACACCGACGGACTCAAAATATATTCCACGATCAATTCACGGATGCAGCGTCATGCCGAAGCAGCCGTGAGAGAACATATGGGAGGATATCTTCAGGATCAGTTCTTCCGGGAGAAAAAGGGCAAAAAGTACGCACTTTACTCCAGCGAGGTAAGTGACCAGGTGGAAGGTCTTATGACCACAGCCATGAGACAGACCGACCGCTATCGCATACTAAAAAAAGAAGGTTTCAGTGAAGCCGACATCCTCAAAAATTTCAGGGAAAAACCGGTGGAAATGAAAGTCTTCTCCTGGGATCAGCGGGAGGTTGATACGGTGATGGCACCCTGGGATTCCATCCGCTATCACAAGAATTTTCTTCGTACCGGATTTATGGCAATGGATCCATTTACGGGACATGTTAAAGCATATGTAGGCGGTCCCGATTTCAAGTTCTTCAAGTATGACATGGTCTCCACCGGTAAACGACAGATTGGATCTGCCATCAAACCCTATCTGTACACACTGGCCATGGAAGAGGGAATGACCCCCTGCGACGAGATGATTCACGGTCCTGTGACCCTGATCACAGAGACAGGAAAGGAATGGACTCCCAGAAATCCAGGCCACAGCAGTGGTCAGCTGGTCTCAATCAAATGGGGACTGCAGAACTCCAGCAACTGGGTGACCGCTTATCTGATGAAACAGTTTTCGCCTTACGCCTTTGCGCGAATGCTGCAATCGTTCGGATTAAAAACATCTGCCGATCCGCTGGTCTCCCTGGCTTTGGGACCCAACGATGCATCGGTTTACGAGATGGTGGGAGCCTACTCCTCCTTCGTTAACCGCGGTATTCGGGTAGAGCCGATGCTGGTGATCCGTATCGAAGACGCTTACGGCAACGAAGTAACTACCTTCGTTCCTGAAATGAAAGAGATATTCAGTGAGTCAACCTCCTATAAAATGCTCGATATGTTGAAAGCAGTGGTCGATGGCGGTACGGGAAGCAGGCTGCGCAGGATTTATAACCTGAAAGGACAAATGGGTGGTAAAACAGGTACGACAAACAACAACTCCGACGGGTGGTTCATGTCGTTCACACCCAACCTGGTGGCAGGATGCTGGGTAGGCGGTGAGGAACGCTCCATTCACTTCGACCGGATGGCGTACGGACAGGGGGCCAGCATGGCGTTGCCTATCCACGGCATCTTTTACCAGAAGGTGTATGCCGACCCGGAACTGAACTACACCTACAATGCACAGTTTGAGATACCAGCCGATTTTCAGCCCTGCGCCGGATCAAAACGCTATTCTTCTGATTTCTACATTGATAACGACCCGGTACTGGAGAGTGAAGGGAATAGATGATCTTTTAAATTGATCAGACAGCCTATCTGCTCTCCGTTCATTTTTTGAAGAACATGGCTTTTTTAAGCTCCTGTACTCTCTGGGCAGCTGCTCTATAGAATAGCTGCATGGTGGTCATTTGCTCCAGGTCGGACTGATTAGCCGGTCCGGGATCAACATCCGTACCTGCGGGTGCAGTTTTCAGAAAACGTTCATAATAGATGAGTGCACTTTCCAGCTCTTCCATCTCATCATACATGATCGCAATATTGTATAGAACGGAATAGGTCTGAGGGCGTCGCTTCCATGCCGACTGATAATATTCGATGGCTTTTGACGGAGCATTGGAACGGTGATGTGCATCGGCAAGCGAAAGATCAAAATCGAAAAGCATCTCCTGCATCTTTTCAATCATCTCCACACCCTCATTCAATATCTCTATCCCCTTTTTTCTGTCATAGGTTCGAGCCAGTGATGTGCCGTAATAGAGTAACAGGTTAACGTCTTTCTGAAGCGCCTGATCATAAGCGAATCCCAGCCATTTTGTAGCATCGAAATAGAGCTTGGATGCATAATAACTCATCCCCAGAAAATAGGTGGTCGTATAAGTCGTATCTCCAAGTGCTGTATTTCTTTTCAGCCGATCGATTGCTTTCCTGTAATCACCCGTCACATAATGAGCCATCCCGTTGAGCTGACCAATTGTTTTCCGGTCCGGATCAATCTCTGCAAGATAATGATCTGTCAGTGAGATCACGGTATCGTACAGCTGTGCAGAATAGTAAAAATCGCACAGCGTGCGCAGGGTCACGTGATCCGCAGGATCCTTCTCCAGCGCTTTCATATAATAAAACACACCCATACCATCATTCATTTGGATGTGGGCATCTCCCGCCATACGTAACAGCATGGGAATGGAGTCCTCCCTGAACACCTCCTCGGCCGCTGTGATGGTACCCTTCCAGTCTCCCGCACGATAATGTGCAACCGCCACACGGCTCTTCAGGTAGAGGTTGTCGGGCGAGAGCTCCCTGGCTTTCAGCAAGAATTTGAGCGATGCATCATAATTTCCTGCCTGTGAAGCGCACTCTGATGCCGCAATTAGAATTGTGACGCTTACATCACTGCTGTTGGATAATGACTCGTAAATTTTCAGGGCAGTGTTGAAATCATAAAGCCCCTGATAACATTCCGCTTTCATAAGCTGGTTCTCCACACTCTCCGGCTCACGCGCCAACAGCTCAATCGCTTCACGATAACGACACTCTCGCATCGCCTCGCTCACCTGATTGGTTTGGGCATATCCCGGTGAAAAACTGGAAGCGAGGAAGATGAGGATGATTATACGGGTTTTCATCTGTCCATTCTTTTAAGTTAAGAAAAGGGAGGTACGAATGATTCACCACCTCCCATCATTTCACCAAAGATCAACAATAAGACGGTTTCGTTTTATCGCGGATCATTTACTTCAGGTAGTTTCTTCGACCCATAACCTACGACAACGATCGCATTATCGGGTGTAGGACCTGTATAGGGTTCTGTTGTGTCACCACCCTGTAAACGGAAGACGACCGCAAGTTTTGTTTCGATTGCTCCATTTCCTGTTTTGATGTTCGACAAAGGAACTTCTGTCGTTTTGTATCCGATAAATGAGAAAACCAGTGATCCCTCTTTGCCGGGAACTTTTATCTGAAAATTCCCGTTTGCATCCGTTATCGTACCCATGTTCGTACCCTTTAAAATGATAGATGTTCCCTGTAAAGGCTGAAGATCGGAATCTGTTACCCTGCCCGACACAAGGTAGGTCTTATCCTTTACCCATTGCGGCATCTCTTTGATCACCCGCAACACCTCCTTGTTCAGAATGGCATTTTCTCCTGACTCAATTTTCACATCAGTGATGTTTCCGGTGTTATCAACTTTGAATGATGCATCCACCAGTCCCTGTCCTCCATTTTCCTGTGCTATAACCGGATATTTAATCCTGGATGAGACAAACTTGAAAAGACCATTCTCTTCTCCGGGAAAAACAAAGTTTGATGACACGCTTGCCTGCACCAGGAGATCTCCTTCATTCGTTCTCAATTCATCAATAATCACTTTCGATTCATTGCCCCCCGTAAGCCGGAATATCACAGGTAGCGTAAATCGCACATTGACGTTTTGACCACGTTGTTTGCCCGGTTTCCAGTCGGGCATCAATTTCAGAACACGAACCGCTTCTGCATCTAGTAACGGGTCCACACCACGTACAATCTGCACATCGCTGATGCTGCCATCTTTCATCACTACGAAGTTACAGATCACCCGTCCCTGTATACCTTTCTGTTGCGCCACTACCGGGTAACGGACACTGTCTGAAAGAAATTTCATCATCGCTTCATTTCCGCCGGGAAACTCGGGCTGGTTTTCAACTACCACAAAGATTTCATCATTTGCTAACTTCTTTTTCTTTTGAGGAGGTGGATTCTGGAGATTATCCACTTCTGCCGGTGACTGGGCTAACTCCTGCATATTCTCCTCCCCGGAGGGAAGAATCTGCTCCCGTTGCTCATCAGCCCCTCTCTGAGCAGCGTACATACTGTTGCCCGTTACAAACAGCAGCGCCAGAGGAAGGATCAGCAGGTATCTTCCTAGTCTGTTTGCCGGCGATTTTGATTGGTTCATCATCATAATACGTTGTTTTAATTGTGAAACATTGAAATTATTCACTATCGGTACTGCAGTTTCGTGATAGGTCAGTCGTAAAAGGTGGTACTGGTACTCCCGGCTGTTCACCCCCTGAATGAGGACACCATTATCAGCCAGATATTCAAGGTTCATGGCCATCTCCCGTTTCAGCATCCAGACAAACGGATTCCACCAGAACAACACACAGAGCGATTCTATCAGAAGAATATCAACTGAATGTACCTGCCGCACATGCGTTAGCTCATGCAGCAGAATTTGTGTAAGCTCAGTGTCGGAATGCTTTTCGGTATGGATAAAAATAAGATTGAAAAAGGAGAAAGGGGTAATATCATCCTTTAGTCGATATACCGGTATGCCGTGAATTTCAGTCAACTCACTTTTCACCCTGATACGATGGATGGATATCAGTTGCATGAGAAAACGGAAGATGAACAGAACCATTATAGAAAAATAAATCATCATACTTATGCGGGCCCAGTTGATGTCTCGTGATGAAACAGTATCTTCATCCGAAACTATTTCCATCACGGGTTCTCCAATGAAAACGGTGGTCCCCGTCTCTTTAATTTCCGAAGAGAATAGTGTTGAAAGACTGCCCGGCAACGGAACAATGATAAGCGGATAGAGCAGCGAAAAAACGATGACCGACAGGAAAAAGAGACGTCGCAACTGCAGAAAAGTGTCTCTTTTCAACACAACTGCATAGAGGATAAAAAACACCGACAAGGCAATATTTACTTGTATCAGATAGACAAAAAAAGGATGCATGATCTGTAGTGTTAACGGTGAAAAACAGGCTTACTTCTGATTTTTTTCAATCAGGCGTATAATCTCTATGAGCTCCTCCCGGGTAATTTTTTGCTCTTTGGCAAAGAAGGACACCAGTTCCTTATAGGAATTATCAAAATAACTTTGCACTAATCCCGACAAAAAGTGCCTTTTATAGGCTGCTTCGGAAATGAGTGGCTTGAAAACCTTTACATTGCCGAACTTCCGTTTGACCAGATACCCTTTGGTCTCAAGGTTTTTGAAGATGGAAGCAACCGTCGTATAAGGCTGTTTTGGCTCTTCCATTCTGTCTACCACATCCTTGATGGCACATTCATTCAGTTGCCACACATGCAGCATCACATTTTCTTCCTGTGGGGTTAATCGTTCCATTATTTTTCAGTTTACAATATCTCAACGCTGCAAATTTACGAATATATCGTAAATAACAAATTATTTCGTAATTATTTTGCGTTAAATAAATATAAACGAAAAAAGGCTACCTCAACATATCGTGTTGAGACAGCCTTTATGGATAAGTTGAAAAAATATCAGACCTGCTTTTCGAAATCCTGCATGCACTGAATCAGTGCCTCCACAGCTTCCCTGGGACAGGCGTTATAGATGGAAGCGCGGAAACCGCCTACAGAACGGTGTCCCTTGATACCCACCATACTCCTTTCCTTCGAAAATTCAAGGAAAGCAGCTTCTTTATCTTTGTATTCCTCTTTCATCACAAAACAGACATTCATGATGGAACGGTCTTTTTCGGCAGCTCTGATATGGGTACGGTAATCCACCATCGTTTGCAATGGCCGATCGAGTTTTCCGAGAATATCCTCTCTGACGATCACAAAAGCGACGCCTGCCGGCCCTACATTTTTCTGTGCACCGCCGTAGATGATTCCATATTTGGATACATCGACAGGACGGCTCATAATGTCGGACGACATATTTGCCATCAGGGGTACCGGACTGTCTATATCTTCGTGCAATTCCGTACCGTAGATGGTGTTGTTGGTCGTGATATGAAAATAATCGGCATCGGCCGGAATGGTATATCCTTTGGGAATATAGGAATAGTTTTTATCTTCCGATGAAGCCACAATTTCCACCTCTCCGTAGAACTTTGCCTCTTTAATGGCCTTCTTGGCCACACACCTGTTTGCAGATAAGCTGCCTTCTTCTGCATCAGGTTATCCGGTATCGTAAAGAACTGGGTACTGGCACCTCCTCCCAGCAGAAGAACCTGGTAGTTGTCGGGAATGTTGAGCAGCTCTTTCCACAGATCGGCCGTCTCTTTCATGATTCTTTCCCAACCTGGTGTACGGTGTGAAATCTCAAGGATACCTATTCCGGTGTTATCGAAATCACGTATCGCTTCAATGGCTGATTCTACTGCAGGACGGGGTAATACACACGGCCCCGCGTTGAAATTGTACTTCTTCATATCTATGATTATTAAATTCTAACTCCTAACTCCTAACCTGGACAAGCCAGAACCAAAAAGAAAAAATGCGTAACTTTACTGAATGAAACTACTAACTGAAACATATATTCTGCGTACTTTCATGTTTCGACAGGTTAATCCTCAGCGACACGTTGCCGGAGATATCTTATAGTCAGGGCATGACCGGCTACATGTATCGGTATCAGGAAAGAATATTTGACTACCCCAAATTTGCCGAGCCATTTAAGGAAACCATCCGGGCAAATGCCGAACGGATAGCCAAAGAAAACGACGTGGAAATCGAATTCATCCGCAAATCTGGTGTCAGAAAAGAATCAATCATTTCGGAAAAGATAGAAAAGCGGGGCAATCATCCCAGCATTGTCCATATCATCTCGGCTATGGAGGCATGCACTACTTATAAACCCCAGCACAATAAAACAACGGGGAAAACATTTTTAAAACCGGACACCGGCAAATGTTTGCATTACTATTTCTATTTCATTGACGAGCAGGTTGGTTTGGGATATGTTCGCGCGCCTACCCGGTGTCCATTTCGTTTGCAGGTTTACGTGAACGGCCACAATTTGCCGGCTTCAGAAATGAAAAGGGCCGGGATTAAATATACCATGATAGACAACGCCTTTGACAGCATCGAAGATCCCGTTAAAGCGCAAGAAATTTCGGACAATATCGGTATTGAAAAACTTCACCGCAAGTTAGACGAGTTTGCATGGCAGTTCTGTCCGGTATATAAAGACCTTAACCTGAGATATCATTGGAGTGTGATGCAAGCTGAATATGCCACCGATATCGTGTTTAAAAAACAAGAAAGTTTACAGAGCATATACAGTGAGCTCGTGGCAACGGCCATACACACAGTTAAACCTGAAAACATCGCCACTTTTTTGGGCCACAAACTCGACCCCCGCTATGAAGGAGAAGTTGGCAACAATTATAATGTACGCATTGAAGGCAGCCGAATAAAACATACCATGGGATCGGTTTCGATAAAAATGTACGACAAGTTCAGTAAAATACTGCGAATAGAAACAACATCAAACGATATTAGCTTTTTCAAACACTTCCGGGAGGTAGTACACCGTGACGGGACAACGTCGCACCAAATGGCCCCACTGAAGAAAAACATCTACAGCCTTGCCTTTCTGACAGACAACCTGAAAGCTTCGAACAAAAGATATCCGGAATTTATTTCAGCTTTCGATAACCAAGAAGTTGCCGGAAAAAGACTTGAGGATGTCACTTCTTCAAAAAGTGAAAATAATCGAAACTATAAAGGATTTAACTTTTTCAGTATCGAAGATTTATTGATTTTAACGGCCATTGTTCGTGGTGAGTTTAACATCAATGGGTTTAGAAACAAAAACCTGCAAAAACTACTTGGCTTTAACGGCGCCAAAATAAGCAGGTTGATCAAACGCCTGAGAGTGCACGGGCTGATAAAAAAGGCCACCGATTCGTACAAATATTACCTCACAAAAATCGGGAAAGGAACCATCGTTATGGCTCAGAAAATCAAAGAGCCGGTTTTGGTTCCGGCATATTGTTATTGAATATTATGACAAAAAATACATCAATTTAGAAGATAAGATTCTAAGCGTAGGAACTTAAATTCCTGTTGTCGAAGAAGCAACCGAAGGTTTGCCATTGACGATTCCCTTGAATAGGATATTTGCCTTTGCTTGGTTTTGAAATTTTAAAATTGTTTTGTAAGTTTGTGAGGGAGTTTTTTAATCAATTATAAACCGATCAAGTAAAACAAAGCAATTGATGTAATTTTAATTACATATAAACGCCAAAAAGAGAAGGTATTGTGTGGTTTTATCCCATATAAAAACGAGTTTGCAACAAATTTAGGGTGACAGTACCTTAATCCGACATCGTGGAAAAAATAACCGGAGAAATAATGACAAGGCAAGAGGCAGAACAACTACTGCAAAAAACGTTTCATCTTCCAACGTTTTATGACGAACAATGGCAGACAATCGAAAAAATTCTGAATGGCGAAAAAGTATTACTGATTGAGAAAACAGGCTTTGGAAAATCGTTATGCTTTCAATTTCCGGCGACTGTCTTTGACGGCATTACTGTTATTTTTTCACCCCTTATCGCTTTAATGAGAGACCAAGTTAAAAAACTTTCTTCACTGGGAATCTCGGCAAAGTGCATCAACAGCGAACAGACTCCCGAAGAAAACACCCAAATAATAAACGAAGCCAAACAAGGAAAAATAAAGATTTTGTACATAGCACCCGAACGACAAGAAAACAACGAATGGATTGAAGCCACAAGAGAAATGAACCTATCGATGGTAGTGGTGGACGAAGCACATTGTATTTCGGTTTGGGGACATGATTTCAGGCCGGCATTCAGGCGCATTATCAATCTTGTAAACTTACTCCCGAAAGGGTTACCGGTATTGGCAACAACCGCCACCGCAACCAAAAAGGTCGAAGCAGATATTGCTCAACAAATGGGGAGCAATTTAACCATCATTCGCGGGAACCTGTTGAGAGATAATTTTAGACTCTTTGTCGTTCAGGTAACTTCCGAAGATGAAAAAATGATATGGCTGGGACAAAATCTTGAAAAATTGCCCGGTTCGGGAATTTTATATACAGGCACAAGAGTTGATACTGAAATTTATTCGAAATGGTTTGATTATTTGAACATTCCTTCAACAGGTTACAATGCAGGACTTGATGCCGAATCAAGAGTTTCTATTGAAAACGGGTTAATGAAAAACCAATGGAAATGCGTTATCTCGACAAATGCTTTAGGAATGGGCATTGATAAGTCGGATATTCGTTTTATTATTCATACCCAAATGCCGCAATCGCCGATACATTACTATCAGGAAATTGGTCGTGCAGGTAGAGACGGAAAGCCGTCTTATGTAATTTTGTTTTATAATCCGGACGACAAAAAATTACCCGAAGCATTTATTGAAGGTAGCAGACCGGCTGTTTCAAAATACGAAAAAGTAATTGATGCCGTAAAAAATGAAATGCTTGGTGAACGCGATTTGATGAAAAGAACAAATTTGAAACAGAATCAAATAAGAGTAATTAAAGCAGATCTTATCGAACAAAAAATTATTCGTGAAGTTACCATTGGAAAAAGCAAAAAGTTTGAATATATTACAGGTGCTCCATCGTTCAGCGCTCAAGTATTTGAAGAATTAAGAGCCAACAAAACTCAAGATTTAGAGAAGATGATTGAATATGCTGAAACAACTCAGTCAAGAATGAAATTCTTATGCGATTATTTGGGTGATGTTTCAATGCATACTTTTACAAATTGCGATAACACAGGACTGAAAAAAATAATTGTCACCACAAATGATGCATGGAAACAAAAATTGCAAGACTTTCGTGAGAATTATTTTCCTGTGCTTGAAGTAGAAACGAAAGGGACCAATTTAATAAATGGAGTTGCGGCATCCTATTATGGTTTCTCAAATGTTGGTAGTGCCATCCATCGAAGTAAATACAAAAATGGTGGTGACTTCCCCGAATTCCTTTTAAAACTTTTTCTTAAAGCAATAGTTCGGTAAATATTCAATTAACTAATTAATATTCAATGTTTTATATAACATAGTTTAACATAAAAAATAAGGTTAAGTAGCTGATTATCAGTATCTTTATAGTAATTCCAAACACTGTAAAG